>OGGM01000572.1_pt1 | contig 24192 bp, 17 predicted proteins | sample 1571251 | NCBI WGS metagenome assembly OGGM01 (sample SAMEA2582076, study PRJEB24529) | metagenome | biome: Human gut stool | place: China | collected 2011 | reverse complement strand
CACCTTATGAAGTATTCTATGGGGAAAGTATGCACTTAATTTGACAATTCAAGGTGTTAAAAGTGATAGCTAGAAATGAAGAAAGAGCTATTAAATGAAGTATTGGAAGCTCTTTCAATTATACATTGTTTATTTTTTGTGTTAGGTATAAAATATAAAGGTGATACAATGTTAAAGGAAATTTGTATATGAAACATATTAATGATAATTTTTGGGCTAAGAAAACAGAGGAAAATAGTAGACTTCTTTGGTTACCATTAACTCAACACTTAGAAGACACGAAAAATATTGCAGGCCTCTTATGGGAACATTGGTTAAGTGAAGGACAAAAGGTATTAATTGAAAATTCTATTAATGCTAAAGCAAATATTGAAAATCAAGGGAAAAGATTGGCACAATTCCTAGGAGCTGTTCATGATATCGGTAAAGCAACACCAGCTTTTCAGACGCAAAAAGGTTATGCAAATTCAGTAGATTTGGATATTCAATTGTTAGAAAAATTGGAACGCGCAGGTTTTTCTGGCATTAGTTCTCTCCAACTAGCCTCCCCTAAAAAGAGCCATCATAGCATTGCAGGTCAATATTTGTTATCCCATTATGGCGTGGAGGAAGATATTGCAACAATTATTGGTGGGCACCATGGACGACCAGTTGATGATTTAGACGGTATAAATTCTCAAAAGAGCTATCCTTCCAATTATTTCCAGGATGAAAAGAAAGATAGTCTAGTTTATCAGAAATGGAATTCAACTCAAGAAGCTTTTTTAAACTGGGCTTTAACAGAAACAGGGTTTAATTCTGTGTCTCAGCTTCCAAAAATCAAACAGCCTGCTCAGGTTATTCTATCAGGTTTACTCATAATGTCTGACTGGATTGCTAGTAATGAACATTTTTTTCCTTTGTTAAGTTTGGATGAAACTAATGTGAAAAGCAAGAGTCAACGTATTGAAACTGGGTTTAAAAAGTGGAAAAAATCTAACTTGTGGGAACCTGAAACTTTCGTTGACCTTGTTACTCTTTATCAGGAAAGATTTGGATTTAGTCCACGAAATTTTCAGCTGATACTCTCACAAACAATCGAAAAGACGACTAATCCTGGAATAGTGATACTGGAAGCGCCGATGGGACTCGGGAAAACAGAGGCGGCTCTAGCGGCATCAGAGCAGTTATCTAGTAAAAAAGGATGTAGTGGATTGTTTTTTGGATTGCCTACACAAGCAACCTCTAATGGAATTTTTAAGAGGATTGAACAGTGGACAGAGAGTATAAAGGGTAACAATTCTGATAATTTTTCTATTCAGCTGGTTCATGGAAAAGCAGCCTTAAATACGGATTTTATCGAGCTACCTAAAGGAAATACAATTAACATGGACGACTCGGAAAACGGTAGTATTTTTGTCAATGAGTGGTTTTCTGGGAGAAAAACTTCAGCATTAGATGATTTTGTAGTTGGAACAGTCGACCAATTTTTAATGGTGGCTTTAAAACAAAAACATTTGGCCTTACGACATTTGGGGTTTAGTAAAAAAGTTATCGTTATTGATGAAGTTCACGCTTATGATGCCTATATGAGCCAATATTTGTTGGAAGCCATCAGATGGATGGGAGCTTATGGTGTTCCTGTAATTATTTTATCAGCAACTTTACCTGCCCAACAAAGAGAAAAACTCATAAAAAGCTATATGGCTGGAATGGGAGTGAAATGGCGAGATATTGAAAATATAGATCAGATAAAAATAGACGCATATCCTTTAATCACTTATAATGACGGACCTAACATTCATCAAGTTAAAACGTTCGAAAAGCAAGAACAAAAAAATATCTACATTCATCGTTTACCAGAAGAACAGTTATTTGATATTGTAAAAGAAGCTCTTGACAATGGTGGAGTAGTGGGGATAATTGTCAATACAGTGAGAAAATCTCAAGAATTGGCAAGAAATTTTTCAGATATTTTTGGAGATGATATGGTAGATTTGCTTCATTCTAATTTCATAGCAACTGAAAGAATCCGAAAAGAAAAGGATTTATTGCAAGAAATTGGGAAAAAAGCAATGCGTCCACCAAAGAAAATCATTATTGGTACACAGGTGATTGAACAGTCGTTAGATATTGATTTTGATGTACTGATAAGCGACTTAGCGCCTATGGATTTACTCATTCAACGTATCGGACGACTACATCGTCACAAAATCAAACGACCCCAAAAGCACGAAGTAGCAAGATTTTATATTTTAGGAACATTTGAAGAGTTTGATTTTGATGAAGGAACGCGTTTGGTTTATGGGGACTACCTATTAGCTAGAACTCAGTACTTTTTACCAGATGAAATACGACTTCCTGATGATATTTCACCGCTTGTCCAAAAGGTTTATAATTCAGACTTAACAATTACGTATCCAAAGCCAGAACTTCATCAAAAATATTTGGATGCTAAGATGGAACATGATGATCAGATTAAAAATAAAGAAAGAAAGGCAAAGTCATACCGTATTGCTAATCCAGTCTTAAAAAAATCGAGAGTTCGAACTAACAGTTTGATTGGTTGGTTAAAGAACCTCCATCCAAATGATAGTGAAGAAAAAGCATATGCTCAAGTTCGAGATATTGAAGATACAGTTGAAGTGATTGCTTTAAAAAAAATATCTGATGGGTATGGTTTGTTCATAGAAAATAAAGATATATCTCAGAACATTACTGATCCTATAATTGCAAAAAAGGTAGCACAAAATACTTTACGACTTCCGATGAGTTTATCCAAAGCCTATAATATTGATCAAACGATTAATGAGCTTGAAAGATATAACAATAGCCACTTAAGTCAATGGCGAAACTCATCATGGTTAAAGGGATCTCTTGGGATTATTTTTGATAAAAACAATGAGTTTATACTGAATGGATTTAAACTATTATATGATGAAAAATATGGTGTTACCATAGAAAGGTTGGATAAGAATGAGTCGGTTTAATTTACTTGATGAACCCTGGATTTCTGTTGTTTATGACGAGAAAGGATCCACAAAAGATGTTTCTTTACAGGATTTATTTACAAATGCTCATCAGTATAAAGAATTAGCAGGAGATACGAAAACACAAGATTTTGCGGTATTACGAGTATTGTTGGCTGTTTTACATACAGTCTTTTCCCGATTTGATGTAGATGGAAATGTTTATGAGTACCTTACTATTGATGAACGATGGAATCAGCTTGAACCAGTGGATGAGATGGATATTGAGAATTATGTGGAAGCTCTTTATGAAACATGGGAAAAACTTTGGGCTAATAAAATATTTCCAAATATTGTTAATCAATACTTAGAAAAATGGCGAGATCGCTTTTACTTATTTGACGAAAAATATCCATTTTTTCAGGTAACAAAAGAAGAGATTGCTGGAGATAAAATTAGCAAAGCTAAAGCAAGCAGTATTTTGGGTAAAAATATAAATAGAATTATATCTGAGAGTGGAAATAAGATAGCTTTATTTTCCCCAAAAGATGGAGAAAATAAAAATACTCTAACTGCCGCAGAATTAGCTAGATGGCTAATTACCTTTCAAGGGTATTCAGGATTATCCGATAAGGTCATTTTTGGAAATGAAAAATATAAATCTTCGAAAGGATGGCTATTTGATATTGGTGCTATTTACATTAAAGGTAACACTCTATTCGAAACGTTGTTACTAAATTATATTTCACCATATAATGAACGTGGTAATGTAGAAAATATTCAGCGACCTTGTTGGGAACTTGAAAGTTCTGATATCATTAAAAGCTACCTTGATGAAAAAGATATTACCAATATAGCTAGTTTATATACTGTTTGGAGTAGAGGAATCTATATTGACCCAGACTTTAATTTAAATAAACCTTTCTCTTTTGAAATTGTGAAATTACCTGATATCAATCATAGGGATAATTTTTTGGAGCCAATGACAATATGGAAGTATAATGTTTCGGGTGAAAATAGGGATAGCTATACACCAAAGAAACATTTTTTGAATCAATCTTTATGGCGATCTTTTGGCTTGTTATCTATAAAAGATACTAATCTTCAATATAGAAAACCTGGCGTTATCGATTGGCTTACATATATTGATGATATAATAGGAAATCGACTATCAACTATTGTTGCAATTAGTATGCAGGACGATGGAAACGCTACTTCATGGCTTCCAACGGATGAGGTTATTGACTCAATTTTTATCAATGATTTGGTTTTAACGGATTTAGACGAGGGTGGTTGGGTTCCTCGTATCAATGAAGTAGTAGAAGAAACAAAAAAAATTATTTCTAGAACATATAAAACGTATATTAATGATATAAAGGAAATCCGAAATATCTCTAATGGTAGTTATACTCAACAGATGGTTGAAAGTCTATATTTCAAAATCGATCAACCTTTCCGACAATGGTTAGCTAGCATTCAACCAGAAGATAATAAAGATTCTAAAATACAAGAATGGAGAGTTTTACTGAAGAAAATAGTTAAAGCTGAAGCAGAAGTTATTTTACATCAAGGGGGGACGAGGGACTATCTTGGTATCCAAAAAGATGGGCGAATTAAGAATATTGCAACTGCCTATAATTCGTTTGATTTTTGGCTTCGTCAACAGTTAAAATAGGAGCAGAGAATGTCACAACATACTAAACAAACAGTTTGGACTGTTACAAAGAAGATTATTTTCAAATTGAGTAACCAAAAAGAGGAAACATATGATAAAGCTACACTAGCGAAAGTTAGGAAAACATTGGGGAAACCCTTGAGTGAAGCAACAGAAATGTGGCCAATTCTGTTCGAAAATTTACCAGAGGAATTTTTAAGTTCTTATCAGCAACCAAGCTATGAGGAATTAGCTATTTATACAGCACTTCAATTGTATGCATTGCATCAGCAAGGTGTTTCAACGAGTGTGATGCTAGATGATTCTAAGCCTTATGAAAATATAGGTTTTGCACTTGGTAAACTTAGGAAAGAAGATAATACCACTTCAATTGATAGACGATTCAATACCATGATTACCTCATCAACGTTTGAAGAACTTACTTATCATTTAAGGCATTTGATTTCGCTACTTAAAGTGGAGTCACCGGTGATTCAGGTTAATTACTCTGCCCTAGCAAATGATTTATATTGGTTTTTAAATAATAGTCAAGAAAATGTCCGCCTAAATTGGGCAAGAGCATATTATAAACAAATCAAAGGAGAAAAAAACAATGACAACTGAACAACGATTATTTTTAGATATTCATGCTATTCAAACCTTACCACCTTCAAATATGAATAGAGATGATACAGGTAGCCCGAAAACAGCTCAGTATGGAGGAGTTAGAAGATCTCGCGTGAGTTCCCAATCATGGAAGAAAGCGATGAGAGAATATTTTAATACTCATGGTGATCAGTCAAATGTTGGTATTAGAACAAAAGAAATTGTGAGATATGTTGCAGATAAAATTGTAGAACTAGATAGTTCTATCAGTATTGAAGATGCTTTGGAAAAAGCCGATAAAGTCTTGATAGCTGCTGGAATCAAGAAAAAAGGTGAAGTTAAAGCGCTTTATTTTATGGGTGATAGTCAAGCTAAGAAGTTGGCTCAAGCAGCTTATGACAATATAACAGATAAAAAAGAACTCCAAAAGTTGGCTAATGCAGATCCAGCTATTGATATTGCCCTGTTTGGTCGAATGGTAGCTGAAGATCCAACTCTTAACGAGGATTCTTCTTCTCAGGTTGCACATGCTATTTCCACACATCCAGTACAAACTGAATTTGATTTCTTTACGGCTGTTGATGATTTAGCTCCAAAGGATAATGCAGGGGCAGGTATGCTTGGAACTGTTGAGTTTAATTCTTCTACACTATATCGCTATGCAAATGTTGCGATTCATGAATTATCAAAACAATTAGGAAACAAGGAATCGTTGGATAATAGTTTATCTTTGTTCATTGAGGCTTTTGCAAAGTCACTTCCAACAGGGAAAGTAAATACATTTGCTAATCAAACGCTACCACAGACTTTAATTGTAACTGTTCGAAGTGATCGTCCGGTTAATCTTGTCAGTGCATTTGAAGAACCAGTTAAATCAATAGAAGGCTATGTTACTAGATCTATCGATAAACTCGCCAAAGAGTTTATTAAGGTTGAAAAATTTGTAGACAAACCACTTATGACCTTCTATGTTACTTTGCATGAGAGCGACAGTCTAAAACAAATTGGGGAGGAAAAAGATTCAGTTTCAAAATTATTGGAAGATTTTTCAGAAATGATAGCCCAATATATTTAAAATAGGTGAATGCTATGAAGACGATTTTGTTGAAATTTGCTGGTCCCTTACAATCATGGGGGACGAGTTCACATTTTGAAACTAGGCATACAGATTTTTATCCTTCCAAAAGTGCGATAATTGGACTAATTGCTGCTAGTTTAGGTTATAGGAGAGAGGAAGATGAAAAAATCCAAAAACTAAATGAACTCGATTTTGCTGTTCGTGTCGATCAGCAAGGAAATCTGTTAAGAGACTTCCATATTGCACAGAAGTATACAGAAAAGGGTAAATTTGATAGAAATTATGTTACGAATCGGTATTATCTAGAAGACGCTGTATTTGTTGTAGCCCTCTCCCATACAGATGATAGCTTTATAGATATCATTAAAGGTGCTTTGAAAAATCCCTATTTCCAACCTTTTATGGGAAGAAGGGCACTCCCAATAACTGCAGACTTTATCTTAGGTGAGACAGATGTTAATCCATTAGAGAGCCTAAAATCGTTGAAATGGCAAGCTTCTCCATGGTTTATGAAAAAATCTCATGATAAGGATGCTATTTCTTTGGAAGTTTATCTAGATAGTCAATTAGTCAATAAGGATGTTTATCAGCTGAGGCAAGATTATGTTAGGTCATTTTCACAAAAAGGGAGAAGATTTGGTTTTAGATATGAAGTACGTGAATTAATCAGTGTTCAAAATCCTCACTATTTAAATAGAAATACAGAGCATAACATTTTTGAGAGTATAGGAGAATGAAGTAATGTACATTTCTAGGGTAGAAATTGATCGATATAATAGACGAAGGGTTAGAGATTTAACGCATGTAGGAGCTTATCATGCTTGGGTGGAGGAGAGTTTTCCATCGGAATTAGAGCAATCAATCCGTACAAGAAAATTATGGCGAATCGATCGTATTCAAGGTAAGGATTATCTTATTATTGTAAGTAAAGAAAAACCTAATTTAAAAAAACTTGAAAAATATGGTGTTGTAGGAAGTGCTCAAACTAAGCACTATCAACATTTTTTAGATAACATCAAAACTGGTTGTCGAATGAATTTTAGAGTAGTGCTGAATCCGGTTATTTCAATTTCTTCACCTGATAAATCAAAACGTGGGGTAGTAAAACCGCATGTGACGATTGAACATCAGATGGACTTTCTAGTGAAACGATCTGAGAAAAATGGCTTCTCATTAGTAGGAGAAAGTTTTTCAATTGTTGAGCGTGGTTATGAAGTTTTTCAGAAACCAGAAAAACCCATACGGCTATCAAAAGTTGTTTACGAAGGAACTTTAACTGTTAGTGATGAGACGCTTTTCAAAAAAATACTGACGGAGGGAATTGGAAAGAAAAAAGCATATGGTTTTGGTTTGATGACAGTGGTGCCACTTGAGGAATGAGTCATGGTAGAAAAAAGTGGAGCTAAGAAAACTTCTTTGAGAGAACTACCTAAAATTAGCGATCGTGTTAGTTTTATTTACGTTGAACATGCTAAAATTAATCGTGTTGATAGTGCAATCACAGTGCTGGATAGTAGGGGGACAGTTCGAATACCTGCTGCTATGATCGGTGTATTGTTATTAGGACCGGGTACCGATATTAGTCATCGTGCTGTAGAATTGATCGGAGATACTGGAACTAGTATGGTTTGGGTTGGTGAGCGTGGTGTTCGTCAATATGCACATGGGAGATCTTTGGCACACTCAACAAAATTTTTAGAGAAACAAGCAAAACTTGTCTCAAATTCTCGATTCCGTTTAGCGGTTGCTCGTAAGATGTATCAAATGAGATTCCCAGATGAAGATGTGTCTGCGATGACCATGCAACAACTACGTGGACGGGAAGGAGCAAGAGTTCGAAGAGTATATCGGTTGCAATCTGAAAAATATCATGTTTCTTGGTCTAAAAGAGAGTACAATCCTGATGACTTTGAAGGTGGTGATATCGTTAATCAAGCTTTGTCAGCAGCTAATGTAGCTTTATATGGTCTAGTACATAGTATAGTAGTTGCATTAGGAGCTTCACCAGGTTTAGGATTTGTACATACGGGCCATGATTTATCTTTTATCTATGATATAGCAGATTTATATAAAGCTGAATTAACGATTCCGTTGGCGTTTGAAATCGCAGCTAATTTTACCGAGATTGATGATATTGGAAAGATTGCTCGTCAGAAGGTTAGAGATTCCTTTGTTGATGGTAAATTAATAGTTCGAATTGTACAGGATATTCAATATCTATTTGATCTTGATGATGATGAAGAACTAATAGTCGATACTCTATCTTTATGGGATGACAAAGACATGCTTGTTAAGTATGGTGTTAGCTACAAGGAGGGCTTGTGAGATGCCCTTTACAGTGGTGACATTAAAAAGTGTACCTCCGTCTCTTAGGGGGGATCTCACTAAATGGATGCAAGAGATTGCTACAGGAGTTTACATCGGTAATTTTAATTCTAGGATTCGAGAGAAATTATGGAATAGAATTCAGACAAATGTTGGTGAAGGAGAGGCAACGATTAGTTATTACTATCGCAATGAGATTGGTTATCAGTTTGATACGATAAATTCCCAAAAATCTGTGGTGAATTTTGATGGTATTCCACTAGTATTAATACCTAACCCAAAGACATCTTCAGAGAATCATCCTAAATTAGGATATAGTAACGCTGCAAAGTTTCGTAAAATAAAACGATATTCTAGTTATAGAGGACCACAAGCTAACTCTTTAAAACCTTATGTTGTTATTGATATAGAAACTGATGGATTAGACGAGAAAAAGAATACAATTATTGAGATTGGAGCAGTCAAGTTTAATGGACAACAAGTAGAGGAATTTAATGCTTTGATTAAGTATGAGGAGAAATTACCTCCTACAATTTCTAAATTGACAGGAATTTCTAAAACCTTATTAGATAAAGAAGGACGTGATTTAAAAGAAGTACTTTCTGAATTCTTATTATTTATTGGTGATTTAACTATAGTCGGCTATAATATCCATTTTGATATTCAGTTTATCAATAATAAACTGAATAAATTAGGTTTACCCTTATTAATAAATAAAACTCATGATATAATGAGATATGTCAAGAATGAGAAGTTATTCTTGGATAATTATCAATTGCAGACTGCCCTAAAGGCATATGGGATCGAGGATCAAGTTCCTCATAGAGCGTTGAAAGATGCTAGACTAATCTATCATTTATCAACTAAAGTAAATAAATTCTTAGCTAGAATGAAAGAAAAGTCTTAATTTCATTGGGACCTTTTAGTGTTTTTCCCGCACACGCGGGGGTGATCCCGGGGCTGAGCTGATTTTTAAAGGGATGGATAAGTTTTTCCCGCACACGCGGGGGTGATCCCGGCTTCGAACGGAGCGTATTCGCACACAGTTCGTTTTTCCCGCACACGCGGGGGTGATCCCGCACGTGTCAACCGCTAACCCTTTCAACGAACGTTTTTCCCGCACACGCGGGGGTGATCCCACATAACTACTACCTTTTCGTGAGTAGAACTCGTTTTTCCCGCACACGCGGGGGTGATCCTGGCTCAGGTGGATACAGCCCTGGTAACCTAGAGTTTTTCCCGCACACGCGGGGGTGATCCCAATCTGAATGATATGTCAGAACGTTGGAACTTGTTTTTCCCGCACACGCGGGGGTGATCCTCGGCCCACGATGCCACGGAAAGTCGTAGCTCGGTTTTTCCCGCACACGCGGGGGTGATCCCACCATTCACACTTAGTGGCGCTATTTTAGCAAGTTTTTCCCGCACACGCGGGGGTGATCCCCGAACACCGTAGCGCCTCCGAGTTGTTGATTAGTTTTTCCCGCACACGCGGGGGTGATCCCTGATTTAGGTCTATCGCAAACCCAAGCGTCCGGTTTTTCCCGCACACGCGGGGGTGATCCTGAGGCTCGCAGACGTGGAGACTTGTTCATGTAGTTTTTCCCGCACACGCGGGGGTGATCCCGGATAAAGCACAAGCAGTCGAGATCTTTACCGGTTTTTCCCGCACACGCGGGGGTGATCCCGAGCCAACATCGTCGCTTACAATATCGCCTTTGTTTTTCCCGCACACGCGGGGGTGATCCCGTGGGACGCATTCAAGCGGTTCATGTCTGAAAGTTTTTCCCGCACACGCGGGGGTGATCCTGAGTCGTATTGACGAACCAGTGTATTGATAGCGTTTTTCCCGCACACGCGGGGGTGATCCCAGGATTTCATCAATCCTGACAGGAACGTGATTGTTTTTCCCGCACACGCGGGGGTGATCCCGTGCTAGATGCCGTCTCAAGATTGCGAGTCCAGTTTTTCCCGCACACGCGGGGGTGATCCTCAGTTTTGACATGCCACTTAATAATTCAGTTGGTTTTTCCCGCACACGCGGGGGTGATCCCCATAGGTTTCTTTAAAGGTCTTCTTATCTTTTGTTTTTCCCGCACACGCGGGGGTGATCCCTCACTCCCTTATATCTTTACACCAGTCATAGCGTTTTTCCCGCACACGCGGGGGTGATCCTACAACAAAATCAAAATGCTTAAAAAGGAGTATGTTTTTCCCGCACACGCGGGGGTGATCCCAAACCAAAGTCTATTGTAACCCCTTCTTTTTCGTTTTTCCCGCACACGCGGGGGTGATCCTACGCTAAGAAAGTAAAAGAACACATGGAGAATGTTTTTCCCGCACACGCGGGGGTGATCCTAACCACGGGCTTAAGCTGGAAGTCTACGCGACGTTTTTCCCGCACACGCGGGGGTGATCCCATTTACAGCGTCGACCCCGCGGAATCTGAGAACGTTTTTCCCGCACACGCGGGGGTGATCCCGGCTTAGTTTATGTAAAAGTAGGCTATGACAAGTTTTTCCCGCACACGCGGGGGTGATCCCCATTTTCAAACCTACAATTGCCATATAGTAATGTTTTTCCCGCACACGCGGGGGTGATCCCCGAGTACAAGGATGTCAATGCACTTAAGGCTTGTTTTTCCCGCACACGCGGGGGTGATCCACTGTGCCGTTCGTGGTTGTGATCTCGACACGGTTTTTCCCGCACACGCGGGGGTGATCCCCTTGTAAACCACGTTCGCCCTGCAATCCTCTGGTTTTTCCCGCACACGCGGGGGTGATCCCGTAGCTCCGAAGATACCTTTTAGGCGTGAGGTGTTTTTCCCGCACACGCGGGGGTGATCCCAAACCGACAGGAAACTATCATCTACGGGTCAAGTTTTTCCCGCACACGCGGGGGTGATCCTTTGTCGCAACCAAGCCCCGACGTATTCTTGAGGTTTTTCCCGCACACGCGGGGGTGATCCCGATACTTGAATCTGCTTAACGGACAAGGTGCTGTTTTTCCCGCACACGCGGGGGTGATCCCGTAGCCTTGTAGTGCCCCGTAGAAACTTTCTTGTTTTTCCCGCACACGCGGGGGTGATCCCACCTCTTCCAGCACCAGTCCAAAGCGAATTTGGTTTTTCCCGCACACGCGGGGGTGATCCTCGAATTGCTGCTAGTGGTTGGAGAATGCCAAAGTTTTTCCCGCACACGCGGGGGTGATCCCACTACGAGCGACTGCGTGAGAAATATGAAGCTGTTTTTCCCGCACACGCGGGGGTGATCCTACAGGGTCTGGAAATTGAGCTGCAAAGCTAGAGTTTTTCCCGCACACGCGGGGGTGATCCCGTGTCTTAGTTCTCGCTCATCGTTCAGAACTCGTTTTTCCCGCACACGCGGGGGTGATCCCAAGCGCAGGGATCACTGAGCAGCAACTAAACGGTTTTTCCCGCACACGCGGGGGTGATCCTGATGGTGTTTCATCATTTGCACAAGGAACACTGTTTTTCCTGCACACGCGGGAGTGATCCTACGGATGCAAATTTTGACAGCATCTTCAAAATGTTTTTCCTGCACATGCAGGGGTGATCCTGAACCTGTTAAACCAGAAATTCCATCTGTAAGTTTTTTCCCGCACACGCGGGAGTGATCCTAGTTTTACGTCCTATCTCATGTACTTCTTCAGGCTTTTCCCGCACACGCGGAGGTTATCCTAGACTTCTTCGCTAGATGACGATTTACTTGTTGTTTTTCCCGTACATGTGAGTATGATTCTATTAATTAGGAAACGCCTGACTTTAGCTAACAGTATGGTACAATTTAATTGAATTAAGAGTGAATTTTTTGTTTTTTTATGGAAAATAATCAATTTACATTTATCCTATAGTTAATTGTTTGCACGTAGATCAGATGTAATCAAGGATTGTTATTGCTCGATTTGAGAATAGGAGCATTTGTTATTATCTCTAATTGTACAATTGTTAAAAAAACAATTAATCTATTTCGGGAGTTTTAAAGATTGTAGATATAGAAAGTAGTAGTTTGATGGAGAAACAAACAAAAGTTTAATGCTATCGAATGACATATGATTATGGCATTAATCCGTTTGTATTTACTGAAGATTATGAATCCACACCAGATTTGTTGACTGAAGATGGCTGTATGATTCAATACGGCAACATCTAAAAAAGAATTGGGCTGATAGGATTAATTCTGGTGGTATTGATGCTTATATAATGGCAATTGCTAGGCATTCAAATGATGGTGGTAAGTGGTGTGATGAAGATGGTATTTTTATTACGACAGATTATAATCATCATATTTTTATGGCAAAAATCTCTAAGGTTGATTCAATAGGTGACTATTTAAAATCGGATTATTCTATAAATCATAGAGGTGCATACACTTATAATTACTCCATTGACTGTGGATGGTGGAGTCACAAGGAAAGAGAAGGTCTAATAATTATTTCTGAATAATTTTTTAGTATTTTGCGAAGTCGTCACTTGAGTTACCTAAAAACATTTAAGAATTTTTCCAATGGGGAGGCGTGCACGAATAAATGGGAAACCCTTTTCCACAGTGGAACCTAAAAATAGATTTTATAAAAGGTAGAAATGCTGTCACACCTTGTCATAGACTACTCCTTATTGTTTTAGAGCTGTGTTGTTTCGAATGGTTCCAAAACAATCGCTTTCTTTTTATATTCACAAACAAAAAAAGAGCCGGTGGCTCTTTTTCAATATCATCTTAATATCCAGGTTCAAAGATTTCAATTATTTGAGTCAGATAACCTGCATGTAAACCGATACGATAGTCAACATTTGGCAAAGTCTTAACCAAATCATTCAGTTCTTTATCTTTGCTAACCTTATCAGCCAAAACTGGTAATTCAACGACAAGGAGTTGCGAGTGATCTAGTTGGAGGTAACTACTGTTGACCTTGATGTCAGGACGAAGTAGTTTAAATATCGCTTTATCCGAAGCTTGGAGCAGTTGATATAAATCTAAGTCAGGTAAAGGAATCTCACCAAACTGGGGACTTATATTAATGGAAATATCGACATGTGACGCTCTCATTTCCAAAATATGATTTGAAAGAAAACTTGCTATTATTGGATTGCTAAGCTTATCCAAGTGTTCTTGAGTCTCTGGATTACCAATGCTAGCATTGTCCGTTTTATAAATTTCAAGTAGGCTAGTAGCTTTGGCGGTATCTTCATTTTCCAAGGCAAGAGAAACGTCCTTGAGATTTTTTTTGAATAGGTCAAAGGATTTTTGCTTTTGCGTGATAATCTGGATAAAGGATTTGCTGTAGTTAGTCATAGTACCCAACAATTTATGACGTTCTTTGTTCAGCCTATCAATAGATTGTTGGTGGATAGCCTGGTTCCAATTGTAAAAATCCCATAGTAGTAGAGCAATATATAGAACAAAGATAACAGAACTATTAGCATTGACCTTGAAAATTATTTCAAATAAATTTTTAGGGTCATTGGCTGTTGGAAGAATGCTGTTAAGACCATGGATAACAGTAAAGAAGACATAATAGACAGCAAGGAAGGCAGTGCTTCGCAACCAGTTACGTCTAGCCCAAGCCTCGTCAAGACTACTCATCTGACTTAGGTCTACAGCGAAGATTTTAAGCATTAGGTAAATGATTAATGGAGCTAAGATGTAGGTCAAGATATGTAAGTTAGTGTCGAGGGTAATATCACCTTTGATATGTAAGACGTGAGGGAGAATGACAATTGAAAGTAGTCGTGTAGCCATATCAAAAAGGATAGTTGGATAAAAAGCGTAAAGCAATCGATGATAGAAAGAACGCTCTTTGACAAGGGCCAAATCAGCAACAAGGAAGAAAAGAGGATCTATAACGATTTTTACGAGACTAAAATAGGATGCTGCAGCTACATAGGACAAAAATAGAAGTAAGAGGTGTCCTCGCAGTGGCTTAACCTTAGACATAGTCTGGTAGAGGTACCAAATAGAAATGAAACTAACAGCCTGTAAGAGAGGATTGATAATATTAGTAATCATTGTAACCTCCTTTTGTCATGTCAATCTCGATTTGTAAGCGGTAAATACCAGCACGTGTATTTGAAACAATGTTAACGTTTGGATATGTGGATAGGATGCTGTTGACGCGTTTTAGTTCGGGATCAGAGAAATCAGATGTAATGGCAGAATCTTCTTTAGTGCTTGAACTTTCAACGACAAAGTGTTGACTATCCTCATCTTTAAAATAAGCATAGCTAAGGTATTTCTGTTCACTATCTTGTGCTTGGACAATGACATGATCCAAGATCGTTGAAAGGCTATATACCCAATCTAAAGGATAAATAGGATAAACGGTAATGGGTTCTGGGACCTCCATACTAACCCAAACATCCAATTCTTTTGCCTTTAGGAATTTAGCTTCAAAGATGACTCGCAAATCAGGAAGTTTAATATTTTCAAGTTTATCTCGATAAAAATGATCAATCTTCTTATCTAATGGATTCGGAGTCAGCAAGTAGTCAATTAACTCCTGAGCTTCCTCGTTTTGTTTGAAACGGATGATATCGTAGAGATTTTCAGCTTCGTCCTTGATAAAGAGCTCTTGGCTAGTCTTTTTCTGGTACCAAGTATTGATGTTCTGGCTTGATTTTTGAAGAAGCTGAGAATGTTCCTCTTGAGCTGCCTGTGTTTGTGCACTGAGGTCCTTTCTATAGAGATTAACCTGTCCAGATAGAATCAGAGCTGTAATAATAAGAAAGGCAATGGTAAAGTGAATGCTTGTCGAAAGGAGTTCAGAAGCAAAGTAGATAACGGCTAGGCCACAAAGGGCAACAGAGGTTGATTTGTACCAAGGTCTCGCTTTATCAATTTGCATCATTCGAGAGTAGTCCACTTGAAGAAGGGCACTTTGAGCAAACCATAGCAAAAACGCAAGCAAAAGTATAAATGGACCAGCAAAATAGTAATCTAGAACAGAAGGGAAAAAGATTGGAATAATCAGGAAAATGACCAGTCTCACTATTAAGGCAAAGGTGAAAGGTATGAAGGAAGTCTCCAAAATGGTATGTCTCAGATTTTTGTAGGATTTGTTAGCTAGAAAGAGCACAAGTGCAATAAAACCAGATTTTGGAAAGTAAATACCAAAATAACTAGAGGCAAAAATGGTTAAACCTGCTAAAATAAGAATCCAGTATCTTAAAGGCCTTTTCGTAGTTACCTTGAAGATAACAATTTGTAAAATAAAAGCTATACATGCCGTAAGCCCGTGAACGATGACGTCACTCAATATCAAATATTCTCCTATTCGGGTAAAATCTATACAATTATATCATAATGCGCTAAAAAAAAGCATACGGATTGCCTATAAGTGATAAGGTTGTAAGGCTTTTCATCTTTCAAGCATATTTCTTGCTCATTAAGTTTTTTTAACCTATCCTAGATGTATAGAAAAATTTCGATAGAGGAGATCGATATGGTAAAACTTTCTAAAGAGACACATCTTGAGATGTTCACTAAAATGGAACGTATTCGTGAATTTGATTCACGTATTAATAAATTGGTTCGTCGTGGTTTTGTTCAAGGGATGACTCACTTTTCAGTTGGTGAGGAAGCAGCCAACGTTGGTGCTGTTCAACACTTGAGCTATGACGATATCTTCTTTTCAAATCACCGTGGTCACGGACAATCTATCGCCCAAGACATGGATTTGAATAAAATGATGGCAGAACTTGCTGGTAAAGCAACCGGTGTTTCTAAGGGCCGTGGTGGTTCTATGCACTTGGCAGACTTTAAAAAAGGTAACTATGGTACTAATGGTATCGTTGGTGGTGGTTACGCTCTTGCCGTAGGTGCAGCCCTCACTCAGCAATACAAAAAAACAGGAAACATTGTTGTGGCATTCTCTGGAGATGGCGCAACCAACGAAGGTTCATTCCATGAGTCAGTCAATATGGCAGCTACTTGGAAATTACCTGTTATCTTCTTTATCATCAATAACCGTTATGGTATCTCAATGGATATCCATAAGGCTACAAATACACCTCACCTTTATACACGTGCGGAAGCTTATGGCATTCCTGGTTTCTACTGTGAAGATGGTAACGATGTTTTGGCTGTATATGAAACAATGGGCAAGGCTGTTGAGCATGTCCGTGGTGGCAATGGTCCTGCTATCGTTGAGGTAGAATCTTACCGTTGGTTCGGTCACTCAACTGCCGATGCGGGTGTTTACCGTACTAAGGAAGAAGTTGACGAGTGGAAGAACAATAACGACCCTATTATTAAATACCGTGACTATCTCGTTGCTGAAAATATCGCAAGCGCTGAAGAGTTAGATGCTATCCAAAGCCAAGTTAAGGCAGAGGTTGATGCAGCTTATGAGTTCGCCCAAAATAGCCCAGATCCAGAACTTTCAGTTGCCTTTGAAGATGTATGGGTAGACTAAAGAGAAAGGTTGAGGAATACAAGTATGAGTGAAACAAAATTGATGGCCTTGCGTGAGGCAGTAAACCTTGCTATGAGCGAGGAAATGCGTAAAGACGAAAATATCTTCCTTATGGGTGAAGATGTCGGTATCTATGGTGGTGACTTCGGTACATCAGTTGGTATGTTGGCAGAGTTTGGTGAGAAACGTGTTAAAGATACACCAATTTCAGAAGCAGCTATCGCTGGTGCAGCTGTTGGGTCTGCCATTACAGGTCTTCGTCCAATCGTTGACTTGACTTTCATGGACTTCATCACGATTGCCCTTGACGCTATCGTTAATAATGGTGCAAAAAACAACTACATGTTTGGTGGTGGTTTGAAGACTCCTGTAACCTTCCGTGTAGCTTCTGGTTCAGGGATTGGTTCTGCGGCACAGCACTCACAATCTCTTGAGTCATGGTTGACTCACATTCCAGGGATTAAAGTGGTTGCTCCAGGTAATGCTAACGACGCTAAAGGTCTTTTGAAATCTGCTATTCAAGACAATAACATTGTTATCTTCATGGAACCAAAAGCACTTTACGGTAAGAAAGAGGAAGTGACACAAGACCCTGATTTCTACATTCCACTTGGAAAAGGTGAAATCAAGCGTGAAGGAACTGACCTTACTATTGTCACATATGGTCGTATGTTGGAACGTGTTCTTAAGGCTGCTGAAGAAGTAGCTGAACAAGGTATCAATGTTGAGGTTGTTGACCCACGTACGCTTATCCCACTTGATAAGGAATTGATTTTTGAGTCAGTTAAGAAGACTGGTAAACTTATGTTGGTCAATGATGCTTATAAGACTGGTGGATTCATTGGTGAGATTGCTGCTATGGTTACAGAAAGTGAAGCTTTTGATTACCTTGACCACCCAATTGTACGTTTGGCAAGTGAAGATGTGCCTGTACCTTATGCGCGTGTCTTGGAACAAGCGGTTCTTCCAGATGTTGAAAAGATTAAGGCTGCTATTATCAAGATGGCCAATAAAGGAAACTAACTTTCTAGCGATGGTTAAGTGATATTTCTCGCTAGTAAAATGTGTTTCTTGTTTTAACTGTGGGAGTATCGGAAATTATAATTTAAAGTAGAAAGGAGAGGGCGTTAAAGCGTTTGAGTCAATTTGAACTCGAACGAAATGCTTCGGAATTTAGATAGTTTTACTGGTGTGCAAGCACACTAACGTAAAACTCCTAAAATTCTGTCGTATTTTAGCGTTCTTAGTATCATAAAATATGGCTTTTGAGATTATTATGCCTAAGCTTGGTGTTGATATGCAGGAAGGCGAAATCATCGAGTGGAAGAAACAAGAGGGGGATGTGGTTAATGAGGGAGATATCCTTCTTGAAATCATGTCAGATAAGACGAACATGGAACTTGAAGCAGAAGATTCTGGTGTTCTTTTGAAGATTACGCGTCAGGCTGGTGAAACTGTACCAGTTACTGAGGTTATTGGTTATATTGGAGCAGAAGGTGAAGTTGTGGCTGATAACGCAGCTATCGCACCAGCTGCTGAACCTGCGCCAAAAGTTGAAGAAGTTGCCGCTGTAGCAGAGCCTGTAGTTGCAGCACAAACCCAGTCCCCTGTCGTACACGAAGGTGGCAAAGTACGTGCAACACCTAAGGCTCGTAAGTTGGCGCGTGAGTTGGGGATTGACCTCGCTCAAGTTCCAGGAACTGGAGCAAAAGGTCGTGTTCATGCTGATGACGTTGAGAACTTTAAGGGTGCTCAACCTAAGGCGACTCCATTGGCACGTAAGATTGCAGCGGACCTTGGTATTGACTTAGCTAGCGTATCTGGAACAGGCTTTGGTGGTAAGATTACTAAGGAAGACATCCTTGCAATCAGTGCTCCAGCGCAAGTTAAGGAAGCGGCTGCTGCCCCTGTGGTTGAAGCTAAACCTGAAAAAGTCTTGCCAGAAGGCGTGGAAGTTATCCCAATGTCTGCTATGCGTAAGGCTATTTCTAAGGGAATGACGCACTCATACTTGACTGCACCAACCTTTACCCTTAACTATGATGTTGATATGACTAACCTTATGGCTCTTCGTAAGCAAGTCCTTGATCCAATCATGAATAAGACTGGTATGAAGGTAACCTTCACGGATTTGATTGGTTTGGCAGTTGTGCGTACTCTTATGAAAGAGGAGCATCGTTATCTCAATGCTTCCTTGATTGACGATGCGCAAAATATCGAATTACACAAATTTGTTAATCTAGGTATTGCCGTTGGTCTTGATGATGGCTTAATTGTGCCGGTCGTTCATGGTGCAGATAAGATGAGTTTGTCTGAGTTTGTTGTGGCTTCTAAGGATGTCATCAAGAAAGCTCAGGCTGGTAAATTGAAGGCTGCAGAAATGTCAGGTTCAACCTTCTCTATTACTAACTTGGGAATGTTTGGAACTAAGTCATTTAACCCAATCATCAACCAACCAAACTCAGCTATCCTTGGTGTTTCAGCAACTATTCAAACTCCAGTTGTTGTTGATGGAGAAGTTGTCGTACGTCCAATCATGGGTCTATGCTTGACAATTGACCACCGTATTGTAGATGGTATGAATGGTGCCAAATTCATGGTTGATTTGAAACATTTGATTGAAAATCCTATGGAATTGTTGATTTAAGAAAAAAATATCTGAAAACTGAAGTTTTAATAGAAAGGAGAGGGCGAACCAGAGGGTATAACTGAACCCGAGCGGAAAGCTTGGAAAATAGACCGTCTGTCTACGTCAGCAGGCTGACATGTCAGACGCCTAATTTTCAGTCGCTTTCTGGTCGCTCTTGGTATCTTATAAATGGCTTTTGAGATTATTATGCCTAAGCTTGGTGTGGACATGCAGGAAGGCGAAATCATCGAGTGGAAAAAACAAGAGGGTGATGTGGTTAATGAGGGAGATATCCTTCTTGAAATCATGTCAGATAAAACGAACATGGAACTTGAAGCAGAAGATTCTGGTGTTCTTTTGAAGATTACGCGTCAGGCTGGTGAAACTGTACCAGTTACTGAGGTTATTGGTTATATTGGAGCAGAAGGTGAAGTTGTGGCTGATAAGGCAGCTAGCGCACCTGTTGCAGAAGCAACTGCTCAGTTGGAATCAGCTGGTCTTGAAGTTCCTAAAACTCCTGCCCAAGCTGCTCCGGCAGCCGCTGCAGAAACAGCACCGCTTGCTGACAATGAGTACGATATTATCGTTGTCGGTGGTGGTCCAGCTGGATACTATTCTGCCATTCGTGGTGCACAACTTGGTGGTAAGGTTGCTATCGTTGAAAAATCTGAATTTGGTGGAACATGTTTGAATAAAGGATGTATCCCAACTAAGACCTACCTTAAAAATGCAGAAATCCTTGATGGACTTAAGATTGCTGCAGGTCGTGGTATCAACCTAGCGTCAACAAACTACACTATCGATATGGATAAGACAGTTGACTTTAAGAACTCTGTCGTTAAGACCCTTACTGGTGGTGTTCAAGGTCTTTTGAAGGCTAACAAGGTCACTATTTTCAACGGTCTTGGTCAAGTTAACCCAGATAAGACAGTTACTATTGGTTCAGAAACAATCAAGGGACGCAATATCATCCTTGCGACTGGATCAAAAGTATCTCGTATAAATATTCCTGGTATTGAGTCACAACTTGTGATGACATCAGATGATATTCTTGACTTACGTGAATTGCCTAAATCACTTGCTGTTATGGGTGGTGGTGTCGTTGGTATCGAGCTTGGTCTTGTTTATGCCTCATACGGTGTAGAAGTGACTGTTGTTGAGATGGCTGACCGCATTATTCCTGCTATGGATAAGGAAGTATCTCTTGAACTTCAAAAAATCCTTGCTAAGAAGGGTATGAAGATCATGACATCTGTTGGGGTTTCTGAGATTGTAGAAGCTAACAACCAATTGACCCTTAAACTTAATAATGGTGAAGAGATTGTAGCGGATCGTGCCCTTCTTTCAATCGGTCGTGTCCCACAATTGGATGGTCTTGAAAATCTTAACCTTGAACTTGACCGCGGTCGTATCAAGGTTAATGCTTATCAAGAAACATCAATCCCAGGAATTTACGCACCAGGTGATGTTAACGGAACTAAGATGCTTGCTCACGCGGCTTACCGTATGGGTGAAGTTGCAGCTGAAAATGCTATGCGTGGCAATGTCCGTAAGGCTCACCTTGACTACACACCAGCAGCTGTCTACACTCATCCAGAAGTAGCAATGTGTGGTCTTACTGAAGAAGATGCACGCGCTAAATACGGTGATGTTCTCATTGGTAAATCAAGCTTTGCTGGTAACGGACGTGCCATCGCTTCAAATGAAGCTCAAGGTTTTGTTAAAGTCGTTGCAGATGCGAAGTACCATGAAATCCTTGGTGTTCATATTATCGGTCCAGCCGCAGCTGAATTGATTAACGAAGCATCAACAATTATGGAAAATGAATTGACTGTAGATGAACTCTTGCAATCTATCCACGGTCACCCAACCTTCTCTGAAAACATGTATGAAGCCTTTGCTGACGTACTTGGAGAAGCTATCCATAACCCACCAAAACGTAAATAAAGCTGATAAAATTCTCGGACGGAAGTTCGGGGATTTTTTCTTTTGTCACACATTTTCATCTTTATCTATATCTTGTAAATATCTTTGCATTTTTAGTGTTAAATACGAATAGGTAGTTAAAGGGTTTTCAAATAAGATAAATCGCAATTTTGGAGCGTTTAGAATTTTATAATATTTCTGCCTTATTTAGAAAACTTTTAATAATGACCTTTCCATGAGAGTTTATCTATGGTAAAATGGTTAAAGTATTATAAAAATGCAAAAGGAAAGTTAAATGCGAACTAAAGATTTTATCTACTATGCTAGTGCGGCTGTTCTTTTAGCCGTGACAACTCAGGTTGCTCAGGCAGATGAAGTGGCGACACAAACACCTTCTGTTACTGAAGGAAATCAGTATCAACCTGCGACAGCGGCTGAGATTTTTGGTGGAGAAGCAGCCTTACCTGCAACTCCTAGTTCAACTGTTTCAGCACCCGTAGCTACGAGTGAGGTGGCAAAACCTAGTGCTTCTGCGGTATCTACGTCACTTGCAGCACAAAGTTCAGAGGCTGTAACAACTGTGGCATCAACTTCAGTAGCTAACTCTACTGTTGCTGTGTCATCAAATTCAGTAACATCTTCAGTTGTTAGTTCAGAAAGTGCAACAGCTTCTTCAAGTGCGACAAATTCTGAAACGTCAAACAGTGCTGTAGCAACACCTGCTAAATTGACGAATTCTACGGATGTTCCTTCGCCAACGCTTAAGGTGCAACCAAAGACTTTTATCGATGTCAGCAGCCATAATGGTGAGATCAGTGTAGATGACTATCGTGCACTTGCACGCCAAGGTGTGGGTGGTGTCGTTGTAAAGTTGACTGAGGACACTTGGTACAACAACCCTAAAGCACCCTCACAAGTTCGCAATGCTCAAATTGCTGGTCTTCAAGTATCAACCTATCATTTTTCTCGATACACAACTGAGGAAGAAGCACGTGCAGAAGCTCGTTTCTACATCCAAGCTGCACAAAAACTAAACCTTCCAAAAAGTACTGTTATGGTTAATGATTTCGAAGACCCTAAGATGCTTCCAAATATCAACCGTAACACCCAAGCTTGGGTTAACGAAATGCGTAAGCATGGATACAACAACTTGATGTTCTATACAAGTGCCAGCTGGTTGGATGAGAACAATCTAGGCTACCGTGGACCTGTATCAACCTCTCAATTTGGGATTGAGAATTTCTGGGTTGCCCAGTATCCATCAACAACTCTTACAGCAACAAGTGCTAAGAACATGCGCTATAATGCCAAAACTGGAGCATGGCAGTTTTCAGCTACGGCTAATCTCTTGCCAGGTAAACATGTCTTTGACCACAGCGTGGACTATACAGGACGTTTCACAGCTAATGCCAGTGCTGAGGTTGATGCCACCCAAGGCGATTTGAGTGGAACCATTTCTATTGTCAATAACAATCCAACTCTTGGTAGCTTTGATGTTGTCATCTCTAATGTTAAGGCACCAAATGGTGTTCAAACAGTCTCTGTTCCAATTTGGTCAGAAATTAATGGCCAAGATGACATTATCTGGTATACGGCTAACCGTCAAAATAATGGAACTTACACAGTAAACGTTAAAGCTTCAGCTCATAAAAACTCAACAGGCCTTTATAATGTTCACCTTTATTATGTTCAAAAAGATGGCCAATTAACTGGTGTTGGTGGAACAACAACTCAAGTTTTTATTGGTAAGAAGCCGGAAATATCAGTATTTGCCAACTTGAGTATATCTAAAAATGAGAACAATGGAACATTTACAATAATTGCCAAAAATCTCAAAGGTTTAGAAGGCTACAAAGAAGTTAAAATTCCATTTTGGTCACATGCGAATGGAATGAGTGATATCAAATGGTATACACCGACCAGACAAGCAGATGGCTCTTACACTGTAACGGTGAAAGCTAGTGATCACGAGAATGCTAATGGTAGATATGAAGCGCAAGTGTTTTACATTGATGCTAGAGGTCAAAAACGCTTTGTTCAAAAAGCTTTTGTAGAACGAAATGATCCATCTAAACCTACAGGTGTTATTTCTATTACAAATAATAAAGATTCAGGAACTTTTGATGTAGTCATCAGTGATGTCTATAGTCCTAAGGGTGTGCGTACGGTTCAAGTGCCTATCTGGTCTGAGGTTGACGGGCAAGATGATATTCGTTGGTATGAAGCAGTACGTCAAACAAATGGTAGTTACAAAGTTACTGTCCAAGTGGCTAACCATAAATACTCTACAGGTATTTATAATGTTCATCTTTACTATATCCAAAACGATGGTTCACAAATCGGTGTGGGAGGCACACAAACAAATGTTACTTTGTCAGAACCTAAAGCCGACCTTGCTATCACTGGTCTCAACAATGCTACTGGTAGTTATGATGTTGTCATTTCAAATTTGATTGCACCACGAGGTTTTAAAGAAGTCTTAGTTCCAACCTGGTCTGAAAAGAACGGTCAAGATGATATCATTTGGTACAAGGCAACTATGCAAGCTAATGGAGACTATAAGGTAACCGTTCGTTCAAGCAACCATAAGGGTGAT
>OGGM01000570.1_pt1 | contig 24225 bp, 20 predicted proteins | sample 1571251 | NCBI WGS metagenome assembly OGGM01 (sample SAMEA2582076, study PRJEB24529) | metagenome | biome: Human gut stool | place: China | collected 2011 | reverse complement strand
CGAAAATAGGTTCCGTTACAAGTTTTTCGATATTGTTCAATTTTCAAGGTCCTGTTTGCGCCTCAGCCATGCGGCTGACGACTTGCTTATTTTATCACAGAAGTGATTTTTTGTCAAGCTCTTTTTTCGAAGTTTTTCGTGATTCAGATCTCTCTGGCGAACTTGGAGCGTTCTCTGTTTCTCGGCGCTGGCCGGAACTTTCGGACGTCTATTGGTTCTTTTCACTTTACTTCCAGCTGAGACTCGGAAGTCATTCTTTCGTCTCGGCGCTTGGCGCTCAAGTATAATACCATACGCCGGGGCGGATGTCAACACTTTTTTGCAAGTTTTTCAGGTTTTTTCGCGCTGACTCAAATCCGCTTCATCCTCTTGTATTCTTCAGGCAAGGCGGCCCGACACCGTAGACAAAAATAAAAACCCCCACAGATGTTTCCTGCTCATCTGTGGGGTTTCGAGAGACATCATCACATGAACTGTTCCGGCGACTAAAAAAGGAATCACGATACTTAAAAACAAAGTAAAGGCAATTCCTTAAAAATGCAACTGGCTACCATTTTACAGGCCCTTTAGCTTTGCGTCACAGCTTTTCAACTGCTTTGCTAAATATTCTATTCGCAAACTCTTTTTTGAGTCGATCACATTCAAGTGATTTTCCAGTGCCTGAACACCTTCATCTCTCTGGATAGAATATACCATATTTCTTCTTTCCTGTCAATGGGAAAATCATAGAGTTTTCTTTCTTATTTATATTTATAAACGTAAAATGCAAAAAGAGGGCAGCTCTCTCGAGCTGCCCTCCCGGACCTTATTTCTCAGCTGATCACTGAGCAGCCTTTGCTGCCTCGACCTGCTTGATGAGTTCGGGAACAACCTTGAACAGGTCGCCCACGATGCCGTAGTCAGCCACACCGAAGATGGGGGCGGACTCATTCTTGTTGACGGCGATGATGCACTCAGAATCCTGCATACCTGCGGTGTGCTGGATAGCGCCGGAGATGCCCAGAGCCACATAGATCTTGGGATGGACGGTCTTACCGGTCTGACCGACCTGATGGTCAGCGGTCATCCAGCCGGCATCGGTGACGGCACGGGATGCGCCGACAACGCCGCCGCCCAGAGCTGCAGCCAGCTGCTCGGCCAGCTCGATGCCCTTGTTGACGTCCTTGCTGATACCACGGCCAACAGAGACGATGACGTCTGCACCGATGAGGTCGACCAGCTTTTCAGCTGCCTTCTCAACACTCAGGACCTCGGTCTTGATGTCGTCAGCGGTCAGGCTGAATGCGGGCTTCACGATCTGGCAGGCATCGGCCTTGGCCTGATCGAAGGGAGCCTTCTTCATGACGCCGGGACGGACGGTAGACATCTGAGGACGGAAACGGGGGCAGATGATGGTAGCCATCAGATGGCCGCCAAAAGCAGGACGGGTCATCTTCAGGTTGCGATCCTCGTAATCGAACTTCTGCTTGGACAGGTCGATGGTGGAGCTCTCCTTCAGGAACTCGACATACTTTGCAGTGTCGATGTCCAGATGGGTAGCATCAGCGGTCAGACCGGTGTGCAGACGAGCTGCGCAGCGGGGGCCAAGGTCGCGGCCGATGTTGGTAGCACCGATCAGCAGGACCTCAGGCTTGTACTCGTTGACCATGTCGCAGACGACCTTGGCGTATGCGTCCGTGGTGTAATCCTTCAGCAGCGGGCTGTCGCAGACCAGGACCTTATCGGCGCCATAGCCGCCCAGCTCTTTTGCAATGCCTTCGACGTTGTCGCCCAGCAGCAGGCCGGTGACTTCGCAGCCCAGCTCATCAGCCAGCTTGCGGGCCTCGCTGACCAGCTCAAAATCAGTGGACATCAGTGCGCCCTGGCGCTGCTCGCAGAAGACCCAGACGCCCTTGTATTCGTTAAAATCAGCCATTGTAATCCTATGCTCCTTTCATCAGATCAGGTGCTTCTTGGCCAGGATACCAGCCAGCTGTGCAGCGGTATCGTCGCCAGTCAGCATAGTGCCTGCGCCCTTCTGCGGAGGAGTGAAGGACTTGAAGACGTTCGTCGGAGAACCCTTCAGACCGATGGTATCGACCTCGATCAGCGGATCGTCCTTCAGAGCGTTGTAATCGAACACTTCCATCGGCTTGTCGTAGCAGGTGAAGATGCCGTTGACGCTCATGTAGCGGGGCTGATTCAGCTCCTTGATGCAGGTCAGCAGGCAGGGAGTCTGCACCTTGACCATCATGTAGCCGTCTTCCAGCATACGCTTGACCGTGAGGCTGTTGCCATCCTTCTGGATGTCAGCAACATAGGTCACCTGAGGCAGGTGCAGCTTCTCAGCGATCTGAGGACCGACCTGTGCGGTATCACCGTCGATTGCCTGACGGCCGCAGAACACGACGTCCTCGGGGCCGACACCGATCTTATTGACAGCAGCAGCGAGGATCTGGCTGGTCGCGAAGGTATCAGAACCACCGAACTCACGGCCGGAGACCAGAACAGCCTTATCAGCGCCGCGGGCCAGCAGCTCACGGAGCATACCCTCGGCCGGCGGGGGACCCATGGTGACGACAACGACTTCGCAGCCGGTCTCGTCCTTCAGCTTCAGAGCGGCCTCCAGAGCGTTCAGGTCATCGGGGTTGGTGATGGTTGCCATAGAGGCACGGTCCAGAGTACCATCCGCCTTGACAGCCACCTTACCGGAGGTATCAGGAACCTGCTTTACACAAACGATTGCTTTCATTGTAAATCTTGCCTCCCTTACTTCAGCAGCGCGCCGGAAATGACCATCATCTGCACTTCGCTGGTGCCCTCGTAGATCTCAGTGATCTTGGCATCACGCATCATGCGCTCGATGGGGTAGTCACGGGTGTAGCCGTAGCCACCGAACAGCTGCAGGCAGCGGCGGGTCACGTCGCTTGCGGTGCGGGCTGCGATGAGCTTAGCCTGAGCAGCCTCGACGCTGTAGCGAACCTTTGCACCATTCATAGCTTCCTGCTTCTTCAGAGCGGCAGCGTAGACCAGATACTTTGCAGCCTCGATACGGGCCTTCATCTCAGCCAGCTCGAACTGGGTGTTCTGGAAAGCGGAGATGCTGCGGCCGAACTGCTTGCGCTCCTTGACGTAAGCGACGGTCTCCTGCAGAGCGCCCTCGGCGATGCCCAGAGCCTGGGAAGCGATACCGATACGGCCGCCGTCCAGAGTAGCCATAGCCAGCTGGAAGCCCTTGCCGCGCACGCCCAGCATACGGTCCTTCGGGATGCGGCAGTCCTCAAAGATCAGCTCGCAGGTAGAAGAACCGCGGATGCCCATCTTATCCTCAGCCTTGCCGACGGAGAAGCCCGGGTCGGTACGCTCCACGATGAAGGCGGAGCACAGCTTGGTGGGACGGCCCTTCTTGTCGAGGACCTTATCGGTAACAGCGATGACGATGAACACGTCAGCGTAGCCTGCGTTGGTGATGAAGATCTTGGAGCCGTTCAGCACCCAGTAATCGCCATCTTCCACAGCAGTGGTCTGCTGACCCTGAGCGTCAGTACCAGCGCCCGGCTCGGTCAGACCGAAAGCACCCAGCCACTCGCCGCTGCACAGCTTGGGCAGATACTTTTCCTTCTGCTCGGGAGTGCCGTTCTCATAAATAGGTGCTGCGCACAGGCTGGTGTGTGCGGAAACGATAACACCAGTGGTGCCGCAGACCTTGCTCAGCTCCTCAACAGCCATGACGTAGGACAGGACGTCGCCGCCTGCACCGCCAACGGAGGTGGGGAAGTAAATGCCCATCATACCCAGCTTGCCCATCTTCTCGACGGTCTCCTTGGGGAAATACTCTTCGGCATCGACTTTCTTTGCCAGAGGCTTGACTTCGTTTTCAGCAAACTCGCGGTACATCTTCTGCACCATCTGCTGCTGCTTGGACAGAGTAAAATCCATCGCTATATCCTCCTAACGGATGTTTTTCTTTCAGCACAGGGCAGCTACACTCATGTCCTGTGCAAACAAATTCCTCCCGGCCGTTTTCTTCGGGACGACCGAGAGAAATTTCAAACTAATTTACAGCTCGTCGACAGGGGTCTTGGTGCGGTCTGCGTTGTAAACGTAGAAGCCCTTGCCAGACTTGCAGCCCAGGTTGCCGCCGCGGACCATCTTACGGATGAGCGGGCATGCACGATACTTGCTGTCGCCGGTCTCCTTGTACAGGACGTCCATAATGGCGAGGCAGATGTCCAGGCCGATGAAGTCGCCCAGCTCCAGGGGACCCATCGGGTGGTTGGCACCCAGCTTCATAGCGGTGTCGATGCCGGCGATGTTGGAAACGCCCTCCATCTTGATGAAGGCGGCCTCGTTGATCATCGGGATCAGGATGCGGTTGACGACGAAGCCGGCAGCCTCGTTGACCTGAACGGGGCTCTTGCCGATGGCAACGGAGATCTCCTTAATCTTCTCGACAGTCTCAGCGGGAGTGTTGCAGCCAGCGATGACCTCGATGAGCTTCATGCGGTCTGCGGGGTTGAAGAAGTGCATACCGATCATGGGACGGCTCAGGCCCTTGCCGATCTCGGTGATGGACAGGGAAGAAGTGTTGGAAGCGAAGATGCACTCGGGCTTGCAGATCTTATCCAGCTCGCCGAAAGTGGTCTGCTTGACCTTCATATCTTCGAAAGCAGCCTCAACGATGAGGTCGCAGTCAGCGCACAGGTCTTCCTTCAGGCCCGGGGTGATAGCAGCGACGATAGCGTCAGCCTTCTCCTGCGTCATCTTGCCCTTAGCGACCAGCTTCTCATAGCCCTTCTTGATCTTTGCCAGACCATTCTCGGCCCACTCCTGCTTGATATCACACAGAGCAACCGTGTTGCCCTCGACCTGAGCAAATGCCTTTGCGATGCCCTGGCCCATAGTGCCAGCACCGATAACACCGATCTTCATGGGAAATCTCTCCTTTATTATATCTTCTGAATGTAGTGCCTCTCCGCGCCTCCCCTTTCCGGGGAGGCGCTGCAGAGGCGTTATGGTTTCGTTTAGTTGTTCGTGAACACTGCCTTGGGCTTCGGCTTTTCACGGCTCAGGAAGCAGGCCGCGTCGGTACTGACTCCACTTCGTTCGCAGCAGCATCACTGCTGTTGTTCACTCTGTTCCGTAGTACCTCCTTCTCCCCACAAAATCTTGCTGCGCAAGCTTTCGCGGGGACCCCTTCTTGACGGCATGGCCTGTCCAAAGCTACCGCTTGGCCTTTAGTTGTTGGTGAACACTGCCTTGGGCTTCGGCTTTTCACGGCTCAGGAAGCAGGCCATGCCTTCCTTCTGGTCATGAGTCTCGAAGCAGTCGCCGAACAGCTTTTCTTCGACTTCGACAGCCTTCTCGATGGGGAGGCTGATGCCGTCGTCGATCGCCTTCTTGCAGTTGCGCACAGCGATGGGAGCGTTCTTGGCGATCTTATTGGCCAGCTTCAGGACATTCTCCATCAGCTCAGCCTGCGGATACACTGCGTTGACCAGGCCGATGCGGTAGGCCTCGTCAGCCTTGATGTTCAGTGCAGAGTAGACCAGCTGCTTTGCCATGCCCATGCCGACCAGACGTGCCAGACGCTGGGTGCCGCCGAAGCCCGGGGTGATGCCCAGACCGACTTCCGGCTGACCAAACACAGCGTTGTCGGAGCAGATGCGGATGTCGCAGCTCATAGCCAGCTCATTGCCGCCGCCCAGTGCAAAGCCGTTGACTGCTGCGATGACGGGGATGGGGAAGCTCTCGATCATCAGGAACACATCATTGCCCAGCTTGCCGAAAGCCTCGCCCTCGGCCTTGGTCATGGTGCTCATGGAGCCGATGTCAGCGCCTGCCACAAAGCTCTTGTCGCCTTCGCCGGTCAGGACGATGCAGCGGATGGCGGACTGGTCAACTGCCTCAAAAGCAGCCTTCAGGTCTGCCAGGACTTCGGGGTTCAGGGCGTTCAGTGCCTTCGGGCGGTCGATGGTGATGATCTCGACTGCGCCCTGCACCTCGGTTTTTACAAATGCCATTGTGAAAACCTCCATTCAGGTTATATCTTATTCAAAACAGCCCCCGGACAAGGGGCAAGTCTCCGGTCTCGCCCACTGTCCGGGCTGTATCAATATCCGGAGTGACCCTTCAAAGGGAGATCAGTCCATCTCGACGATGGTTGCGCAGCCCATGCCGCCGCCGATGCACAGGGTAGCCAGACCCTTGTGAGCACCACGATGCTTCATAGCGTACAGCAGGGTGACGAGGATACGAGCACCGGAAGCGCCGACCGGGTGGCCCAGAGCGATCGCGCCGCCGTTGACGTTCAGCTTGTCCTTATCGAAGCCCAGAGCCTCGCCGACTGCGATGGACTGTGCTGCGAATGCCTCGTTGGCCTCGACCAGATCCATATCAGCAACGGTCAGGCCGGTCTTAGCCATGACCTTCTTGGTAGCAGCGATGGGGCCAAGGCCCATGACCTCAGGCTCGACGCCTGCCAGAGCACCTGCGACCCAGGTAGCCAGAGGCTTCACGCCCAGCTCCTTGGCCTTCTCTTCGCTCATGATGACCAGAGCAGCTGCGCCATCGTTGATAGCGGAGGAGTTTGCAGCGGTGACGATGCCGTCCTTGGTGAAGGCGGGCTTCAGCTTTGCCAGCACTTCGGGAGCGCTCAGACGAGGGCCTTCATCGGTATCGAACACGGTGTCGCCCTTCTTGCCCTTGATGACAACAGGAACGATCTCATCCTTGAAAGCGCCGTCCTTGATGGCCTTGTCAGCCTTCAGCTGGCTGTTGTAAGCGAACTCGTCCAGCATCTCGCGGGTGATGGGGCTGTAGCCGTACTTCTTCTGATAGGTCTCGTTGGTGCAGACGTTCTCAGCGGTCATGCCCATGTGCTTGTTGAAGCCGCAGGCATCCCACAGAGCATCGTTGACCATGGTATCCACGATCTCGCTCTTGCCCATGGGAGCGCCCATGCGGTAGCCGTAGCGAGCCTTCTGCAGTGCGAAGGGAGCCATATCCATGTTCTCCATGCCGCCTGCGACCACGATGTCAGCATCGCCGGCCTCGATCATCTGAGCAGCCATGTTCACGCAGTTCAGACCGGAGCCGCAGACCACGTTGACGGTGACAGCAGGAGTCTCGATGGGCAGGCCAGCCTTCAGGGAAGCCTGACGAGCGACGTTCTGGCCCAGACCAGCCTGGATGACGCAGCCCATGTAAACATGATCGACCTGCTCAGGTTTCACGTTAGCACGGTCCAGGGCCTCCTTGATGACGATGGAGCCCAGCTCTGCAGCAGGGACGTTTGCCAGGGTGCCGCCAAACTTACCAATAGCGGTACGGCAAGCAGATGCGATAACGATTTTCTTCATGTTAATAGCCTCCTGAATTTATATGTTTCGGGGTTTCGCAAAACTATTTATCAAAAAGCCCGAGGGCCTTTCTGCGTTATAAAAGGTATCAGAGCGTCTTTCCTTCCGCCCGGAGCCGCTCCACTTTGGCGTGGATGGCATCCTCTACGTTGGGCGTCACGAACTTGGAGATGTTGCTGCCATAGCGGGCAGCCTCCTTGACGATGGTGGAGGAAAGGTAGCTCCACTTGATGCTGGTGGCAAGGAACATCGTCTCGATGCCGGGCATCAGCGCGTGGTTCGTCTGGGCGAGCTGTATCTCGTTTTCGAAATCCGTCACCGCCCGCAGGCCCCGCACCATCACCGAAGCATGGCGCTTCTTGGCGAACTCCACGGTCAGGCCGTCGAAGCTCTCCACCGTCACATTCGGGATGTCCTTGCAGCATTCCCGCAGCAGCGCCACCCGTTCTTCCACGGTGAACAGAGGGTTCTTTGCGCTGTTGATGAGCACTGCCACAATGAGCTGGTCGTTTATCTTTGCAGCCCGCTTGATGATGTCGAGATGTCCTCTCGTGACCGGGTCGAAGGACCCGGGGTAAACTGCTGTTGCCATCGGCATGGTCTCCTTTATTTGCGCGCTTTGGAAAAGCGCATTTGGTGTTGCCATGATAGCACTTTTCAGTTCCTGCTTCAAGTACCAGGCCGCATCGCCGCCGCAATATCGTTAATTTTTAGTCAATTAACGTTGCACTGGGGGCGCATCGTCTTGGTACACCCTTAGTAAACCATATCGTCAAAATTTTATCAAGTACTTTTTCGAAAAAAAATTGTTTTTGCTATACCAAACAATCCCCACAAATGCCTAAGAATTTTAGTCAAGTTGTCCTGTGAGGCATTTTTTCGTGGAAGAGGGCTTGATTATCATGTTTGTTAATGTTATAACTAAGCTGTACAGATGTGCCGCTGCCGGAAGCTCCTGCCCTGCCGACCCCAAGGATACCGCCGGGGTGTGATAAGACAGTGTCCGGACTGGGAAGAAACGGTAAATTTCCGGCTAAGATTTTGTCCCGTAGAATTGTAAATAATAAATTTACAATTCTTTTATGTTCTTAAAGGAGAGGATGGTTTATAATGGATTTCATGGAAATGTATGCCCAGAAAAAGATGACTGCCGAGCAGGCTGCTTCTCTGGTCAAAAGCGGCGACTGGGTGGATTACGGCTGGTGCGTCAACACCCCCGTGGCCGTGGACGCCGCCCTTGCCAAGCGCCTGCCCGAACTGGAGAACGTCAATTTCCGCGGCGGCATCCTGATGTGGGTGCCTGAGATCTTCCAGATCGACGACCCCGCTGCCCACATGACCTGGAACAGCTGGCACATGGGCGGCATCGAGCGCAAAGCCATCGCACAGGGCTTCTCGTTCTACTCCCCCATCCGCTATTCGGAGCTGCCCCGCTACTACCGCGAGAGTCCCGACCCGCTGGACATCGCCGTCTTCCAGGTGACTCCGATGGACGAGCACGGCTACTTCAACTTCGGCCCCAGCACTTCCCATCTGGGTGCCGTCTGTGAGAAGGCCAGGAAGATCGTCGTGGAAGTCAACACCAATATGCCCCGCTGCCTCGGCGGTATGGAGAACTGTGTCCATGTCTCTCAGGTCACCGGCATCGTGGAGGGCGACAATCCGCCCATCGGCCAGATGGCCGCTGCCGGCCCCGCTTCCGAGGTCGATTTGAAGGTCGCAAACCTCGTCGTGCCGCAGATCCCCGACGGTGCCTGCCTGCAGCTGGGCATCGGCGGTATGCCCAACGCCATCGGCAGCCTCATCGCCCAGAGCGATTTGAAGGACCTGGGCGTCCACACCGAGATGTATGTTGACGCTTTCGTGGACATCGCCAAGGCCGGCAAGATCACCGGCGCGCACAAGCAGCTGGACAAGGGCCGTCAGGTCTACGCCTTCGGTGCCGGCACCCAGAAGATGTACGACTACCTCAACGACAACCCCGAGTGCATGTCTGCTCCCGTCGATTACACCAACGACATCCGCAGCATCTCCGCGCTGGACAACTTCGTCTCCATCAACAATGCGGTGGACATCGACCTGTTCGGCCAGGCGAATGCGGAGAGCGCCGGCGTCAAGCACATTTCCGGTGCAGGCGGCCAGCTGGACTTCGTGCTGGGCGCATACCTTTCCAAGGGCGGCAAGAGCTTCATCTGCCTGTCCTCTACCTTCTTTAATAAGAAGACCGGCCAGCTCGAGAGCCGCATCCGTCCCACGCTGGAAAACGGCAGCATCATCACCGATACCCGCGCCAATCTGCATTACCTCTGCACGGAATACGGCTGCGTCAACCTCAAGGGTCTGACCACCTGGGAGAAGGCCGAAGCCCTCATCAATGTGGCACACCCCGACTTCCGCGAGGAGCTTATCAAAGAGGCTGAGAAGCTGCACATCTGGCGCCGCAGCAACAAAATCTAAACATCGCCGTACCGGCTCCTGCCGTCTGCGGCAGGAATGGAGTCACACATGATGGACAAAAAGCCGCACATCAAGCCCTATCTCTACGGAATGCTCGCGGGCTTTGGTGCGATAAGTCTAAGCATCCTGTTCTTCTTCTTCATCTACCGCTTCGACGGGTTCGGCGACGCGGTCTCCAAGGTGACCGGCATCCTGATGCCCTTCATCTACGGTGCCGTCATCGCCTATCTGCTCAAGCCGGTGTGCAACACCATTGAGGGCTTTCTGCACCGCATCTTCCCCGAAAAGCTCCACAGCATGGCCAATATGCTTGCCATTGCGGCGACGCTGCTGTTCGGTGTGCTGGTGGTCTACGCCCTCGTGATGATGGTGGTGCCGCAGCTCATCACAAGCGTCACCTCCCTCTACTACACCGCGCAGACCAGCATCACCCGGTTCATGCAGTGGGTGAACACACAGGAAGTCTTCTTGGATAATGAGACACTGATGGGCTATTTCAACAATGCCTACGATGTCATTGCTGACAATCTGACCGCTCTGCGCACCACCCTGCTCCCCTCGCTGCAGAATATACAAGGCATCCTGAGCGGTGTGGGCGTCGGCGTCATGAATGTGGTGACCTGGTTCAAGAACCTGCTCATCGGCCTTATCGTCGCCGTTTATTTGCTGGCCAGCCGCAAAAAGTTCACCAAACAGGCCAAGATGATCCTCTACAGTGTCGTCAAGCCCCACTGGGCGCAGCTCATCCAAGAGGAAGTCCTCTACGCAGACAAGATGTTCGGCGGCTTCATCAACGGCAAGATCCTGGATTCTGCCATCATCGGCGTTCTGTGCTATATCGCCTGCCTGATCTTCAAGTTCCCCAGCGCCCTGCTGGTGTCGGTCATCATCGGCGTCACCAACGTCATCCCCTTCTTCGGTCCCTTCATCGGTGCCGTGCCTGCAACGCTGCTCATCCTCATCCAGAGTCCCATCAAGGCCCTCTGGTTCGTGCTCTTCGTTCTGGTGCTCCAGCAGCTGGACGGCAACGTCATCGGCCCGAAGATCCTGGGCAACACCACCGGCCTTTCGAGCTTCTGGGTGCTCTTCTCCATCCTGCTGTTCGGCGGTCTGTGGGGCTTCGCGGGCATGATCGTGGGTGTGCCGCTGTTTGCCGTCATCTATGACGTCATCAAGAAGCTGGTCTTCCACGGCCTGCGCCGCAACGGCCAGCTCGACCAGATGACCGTCTACCATGACGAGTTCGGCGATCCCGGCGACCCGGCTCCCGCACCTGTGGAAGATGAAGGAACGGAAACCGAGATCGATATTGATCCCGGCGAAGAATAAAATAACAAGATAAAGCCCCCATCCCCCCGGCTGCCTCAGCCGGTGAAGATGGGGGCTTTTCTGCGCAATTTTATGTTCGAAAGACCGATAAAGTCATTTCGCGTGAGCAGTGGAATGCGCCGGTTCCCAGTCCTTGTAATTTTCGTACCGGCTCTCCCTGAGGGTGACGTGCGACCAGATCTCGTCGGCCACAGGCTGCCAGTCGGCCGCATACGCACCGCATTTGTCGCAGAGGTGGTCTACGCTCTCGGGCGACTGCAAGTCGGTGCTGTGAGCACCGGTGTCATGCACCATCTGGCGCAGAAGCTCGGGGTTTTCCAGCATCGGGCAGGGACGCAGGTGGTTTTTATTGAAGGGCTGGCCGTTGTGGTAGGCCATGAAGAGCGGGCTGCGGAGAATATCGAGGATGCTGCTGTCGTGGATGTTGGCGTTGGAGTAGTGGATGAAGACGCACGGTTCTGCATCGCCCGCCGAGTTGATATGGAAATAGTTGCGTCCGCCTGCGATGCATCCGCCCACAAACTCGCCATCGTTCTGGAAGTCCATCGGATAGAACGGAATATCACTCTTTTCGGAGCGAAGATACCGGATGCGCTCGATCATGTACTTGCGCTGAGCAGGCGTGGGCATCAGCTCCGGCGCAGCCTCGTTGCCTACCGGCATATAGTGGAAGTAGAACCCGAAGTGCGCACCCTTGTCGCAGAGCATCCGCATAAAGTGGTCGCTGGTGACGGCTTCGAGATTGTCTCTGGTATAGCAGATGGAGGTGCCAAAAAGGATCCCGTGGGCCTTGAGCAAGTCCATCGCATTCATGACAGCGGCATAGTGGCCGTCGCCCCGCCGGGCATCATTGGTAGAGGGAGTTCCCTCGATCGAGAGCATGAAGGCGATATTGCCCAGTTTTACGACCTCTTCACAGAACGGCTCATCGATGAGGGTCGAGTTCGTGTAGATCGCAAACTGCACGTCGTTGTGCTTTTTCGCCAGACGGAGAATATCCGCCTTCCGCACCAGAGGCTCGCCGCCGGTGAGCATATAGAGATAGACCCCCAGCTCCTTGCCCTCGGTGATGATCTTGTCCATATCCTCAAAGCTGAGGTTGTTTTTGTGGCCGTACTCGCCCGCCCAGCATCCCACGCAGTGCATATTGCAAGCCGACGTGGGGTCGAACAGGATCAGCCACGGGATATTGCAGTGGTACTTTGTGCGGTTCTCGCGGATGGTCTTTGTCCCCCGGAAGAACGCCTCATAGCCAAGGTTGAGCGCCGTGGTGCGTGCCACGCTGGGCGCGGTCTGGTCGAGCACACAGTTGATGAGCTTTGACCACTTGCTGTCCGCATCGGTCAGCACTGCGCGGGCGTGCTCATACGTCTCCTCGCTGAACGAGTCGCCATAGAACTGCTTTGCGACGTCCACCATCTCGGCAAACGCCTTCTGACGGTCTTTTCTGACATGAGCCAGTGCCGCATCCACCATCGTTCCGACAGCGGTACGCTGTACCTTATGGCTCAACGGCTCCAACGCGATACTCATAAAAGTCTGCCTCCTTGTGTGGGGCTTTGCCGGCCCTTTGTTTTGACAATACTTTAACATTTTTCCGACAAGGGTTCTATAAACAACAAAAGCAGGGTGATAGTTTTTCTATCATCCTGCTCTGCTTGTTCAGATTTTTATCAGTCGTCGATTTTTGATGCTCTGCCGTCGGTGCTGAAGCGCAGCAGCGCCCGCTTCAGATCCCCGTGCATCATGGTGTTGAGCCGTTCGGCCATAATGGCCGGTTCGGTCTTCATATCGCGGCGTATCCATTCCAGCACCATGCCCACAAAGCCATACTTATAAAAATCAATGATGAACTGCTTGTCCTCTTCCTTCACCGGGATGTTTTCACGCTCTATAAACATCCGCAGCAGAGGGTCAAGCATTTTATAGAGGTACTGCTCCACCTGTTCCCGGCTGATGGAGCGGTAGACATTCAGCACCAGCACCCGGTTGGCCTGCACCTTTTCCAGCATATCGCGGAAGGCGTCGCTCCACGTCTCAAAGTCCTGATGGCCTTCCAGTGCCTCTGTGGCATCCTCCACCAGGATCCAGTCCACCAAATCGTAAATATCCTTGAAATGGTAGTAAAAGGTCATGCGGTTCACACCGCAGTCCTCGGTAATGTCGTTTATCGTGATCTTATTCAGCGGCTTGCGGAGCAGCAGCTTTTTGAGCGATGCTTCCAGCGCGCGTTTTGTCGTCTGTGCCACGAGAATGCCCATCCTTTCGCGTTTGCCCCGTTCTGTGCGGAGTTTCCCGACTTCTATCTATTATGATACCTCATCCGCCCGTACAGGTGCAAGCATCTTTTTCGACATTTTCGTGAACTTTTTATGTTTTCTTAAGATTCGGACAGCAAAAAAGCCTACGCCGCCGCAGCGCGTCGATCAGGAGCTTTCCGAAAAGCTTTGACATTTTCCGGCTTTCCTCTTGATTTCTCCCCCGGCCCTGCTTACAATGGAGACACAGCGGAGGCATCTCCCCTGTTCTTTTGATTGGGAAAGAGGTTTTTTCTTATGCTGAATACCATCGGATTTTTAGGCTGCGGCAACATGGGCGGAGCCATCGCCCGGGCCGTCTGCAAGGCGGCAGACCCGCAGAACGTCTGGCTGGCCAACCGCACCGCCGCCAAGGCAGAGGCTCTGGCCGCTGAGCTGGGCTGCAACACCACCATCAATGACGAGGTGGCAGGCCGCTGCGACCTCATCTTCTTAGCCGTCAAGCCCCAGATGATGGAGGAGCTGCTGGCACCGCTCCGCTTCACGCTGGCCGAACGGCCCAGCCGCTTCGTGCTGTGCAGCATGGCGGCGGGCCTGTCCATCGCCCGCATTCAGGAGATGGCGGGCGGCGACTGCCCCGTCATCCGCATCATGCCCAACACGCCCGCTTCGGTGGGGGCCGGTATGATCCAGTACTGCACCTCCAACGTCACCGCCGAGGAAGAGGCCGAGTTCCTGAAGCTGATGGCCCCCGCCGGGCGGCTGGATGCTGTGCCGGAAGGCCTCATCGACGCGGCCAGCTGCGTGTCCGGCTGCGGCCCGGCCTGGGTGTATCAGTTCATCGAGGCGCTGGCCGACGGCGGCGTGGCCTGCGGCCTGCCCCGTGCCAAGGCGCAGGAGTACGCCGCCCAGATGGTCCTGGGCAGCGCAAAGCTGGTGCTTGAGAGCGGCCAGCACCCCGGCGCACTCAAGGACGCCGTGTGCAGCCCCGGCGGCAGCACCATCCAGGGCGTCCGGGTGCTGGAAGAAAAGGGCCTGCGGGGCGCGGTGATGGACGCCGTCATCGCCTCCTACAACAAGACCAAAGAGATGGGGAAGGGTTGATCTATGCGCATCGTAGTCAAAGTCGGCACCTCCACACTGGCTCACTCCACCGGACGGCTGAACATCCGCCACACCGAAGAGCTGGTGAAGGTGCTCAGCGATTTGAAGAACGCCGGACATGAGGTCATCCTCGTGTCGTCGGGTGCCATCGGCATGGGTGTGGGCAAGCTGTCGCTTTCCGCCCGCCCTACCGATATGTCCTCCAAGCAGGCTTGTGCCGCCGTGGGTCAGTGTGAGCTGATGTACACCTACGACCGGCTGTTCAGCGCCTACGACCACACGGTGGCGCAGATCTTGCTCACCGGTGTGGACATCGAGCACGCCAGCCGCCGCGAGAACATCCAGAACACCCTCACCCGCCTGCTGGAGCTGGGCGCACTGCCCATCATCAACGAGAACGACACTGTCGCCACCGACGAGATCACCTCCATCGGCGACAATGACACCCTCGCCGCCATCGTCACCTGCTGCATCAAGGCCGATCTGCTGGTGCTGCTGAGCGACATCGACGGCCTCTACACTGCCAACCCCCACACCCACCCGGACGCAAAGCTCATCCCGCTGGTGGAGGACATCACGCCCAAGGTGATGGCGCTGGCCGACGGAGCCGGCTCGGCGCTGGGTACCGGCGGAATGTCCACCAAACTCCGGGCCGCCCGGATGGTGACCTCCAGCGGAGCTGACATGGTCATCGCGAACGGCGCCCACCCCGAGCTGCTCTATGACATCGCCGAGGGCCGTGCCGCAGGCACCCGCTTTGCGGCCCACAGACAGGAGGCATAACATGACCACACAGGAAATTCTGGAAGCCGCCCGCGGAGCCAAGACTGCCGTTGCCCTTTCGGACAGCGGCACCCGTGATTCTGCCCTTCTCGGGATGGCCGATGCCCTCTGCGCCCCGGAGTCCATGGACGCCATGCTCGCCGCCAACGCCGAGGACATGGCCGCCGCCAAGGGCCGCATCAGCGACGTCATGCTGGACCGCCTCGCCCTGACGCCCCAGCGCATCGAGGCCATGGCCAAGGGCATCCGGGACGTTGCCGCCCTGCCTGACCCGGTGGGCCGGGTGCTGAGCCGCATCGAGCGTCCCAATGGCCTCGTCATCGAGAAGACCGCCGTGCCGATGGGCGTCATCGCCATCATCTACGAGAGCCGCCCCAACGTCACCAGCGATGCTTCCGCCCTCGCCATCAAGAGCGGCAATGCCTGCATCCTCCGCTGCGGCAAAGAGGCGTGGCGCTCGGCCAATGCCATCGTGACCACCCTGCGACAGGGCCTACGGGCAGCAGGTCTGCCTGAAACAGCAGTCTGCCTCATTGAGGACACCACCCATGCCTCGGCCAACGCCCTGATGACCGCCGTCGGCTATGTGGACCTGCTCATCCCGCGCGGCGGGGCCAGACTCATCCGCGCCTGCGTCGAGAACGCGAAAGTCCCCTGCATCCAGACCGGCACCGGCATCTGCCACATCTTCGTGGACGACACCGCCGACCAGACCAAGGCGCTGGACATCATCGAGAACGCCAAGGCCAGCCGCCCCAGCGTCTGCAACGCCGAGGAAGTCTGCCTCGTCCACAGCGCCATCGCGAGCGAATTCCTGCCGAAGCTGGCCCAGCGCCTCGGCCCCGACCGCGCCGCCAAGGGTCTGCACCCGGTGGAGCTGCGGCTGGACGAGCGCGCCGCCGCCCTCATCCCCGGCACCCCCGCTGGGCCGAAGGATTTCGACACCGAGTTCCTCGACTACATCCTTGCGGTGAAAGTCGTGGACAGCGTGGAGGAAGCCATCGCCCACATCGCGGCTCACTCCACCGGCCACAGCGAAGCCATCCTGACCCGGACTGACGCCCACGCCGCCCTCTTCACGGCGGCAGTGGACAGTGCCGCCGTCTACGTCAACTGCTCCACCCGCTTCACCGACGGCGGAGAGTTCGGCCTTGGCTGTGAGATGGGCATCTCCACCCAGAAGCTCCACGCCCGGGGACCCATGGGCCTCGGCGAGCTGTGCAGCTATAAGTACATCATCCACGGCAACGGTCAGACCCGGTAATTTTCGGTTTTTTCCGGGATGCATCACCCTTTCGGTAAAAATTTTCTCCACAGGCCGGGGCCAAATGCCCCGGCCTGTATTTTTGTTTCATCGAGATGGACCGTTTTTCTCTCAGGCACACTTTTGGATGAAAAAGTTTTGCAAATTCATCCGAGAATAATTCCTTGTATCCAAATTTTCTCCATTCTCCACAAAGCAATAGTCATACTTTTACCATTTTATCCTACAAAAATCACAATAAAGCTCTTGACATCCGGGCCTTCTGCGGGTTAAATTTAGAATGAGGGTGTGATTCGATACAATCTCACCGGTTTAGTGTGTTTATCGAGAATTGTTCTCTGCAAGGCTTCAGCTTTTCAGACCGTTTTACTGCGGAGAACACTCTTCCGAGCATATCCGCCCACTCACAGCACTATACTTGGAATGAAGGAGAGAGCGTTATGACGATTGCTATTCTTGCACATGATTCCCGTAAAGAGCTGGCGCTGCAGTTCTGCACAGCTTACAGCGGCATCCTATCCCGCAACACAGTCATTGCCACCGGCACCACCGGTCGGATGCTGGCGCAGGCCACCGGCCTGCCCGTACACTGCTACCTCTCCGGGAAGCTGGGCGGCATCCAGCAGATCTCGGCCCGGGTGGCCTGCGACGAAGTAGACCTCGTGCTCTTCTTCCGCGACCCGCTCAAGGCCGGGAACGGCAGCAGCAGCGAGCAGAACCTGCTGCGGCTGTGCGATATGCACAGCGTGCCGATCTCCACCAACATCGCCACCGCCGAAGTGCTGCTGCGCGGCCTCGACCAGGGCGACCTCGACTACCGTGAGGGCATCCATCCCGACATCGTGGAGCCGCTGCCCGTCCATCGGGCCGTGTGCTGAACCTGTTTTTAAGACTTTTCCGCCATTTGTGGTTTTGTGTATAGAGGGTTTTCGACAAAGAAAGACACCGCAGAAGCTTTCACACTTCTGCGGTGTCTTTTTATCTTATGCGCTCAGATAACACTGAGAGATGACTTATTCCAGACCGCCCATCTGCTTGATCGCCTTGATGGCGTAGGTCAGGGTGCGGCCCATAGCCACGCCTGCCATCAGGCAGGGATAGTTGTTGGCGAAGAAGGAGCCGGACATATCGCCGGTGACATACAGGCCGGGCATCGGCTTGTTGTCGTTGTCCAGAGCCTGACCCTTGTCGTTGATGGCGATGCCCTGCTCGGTGGTCAGCAGAGAGGCACCCAGCCAGCAGCCGTAGAAGGGAGCGGTGCGGATGGCGCTCAGACGGTAAGCGGGCTTACCGAAATCCTCGTCGTTCTGCTTGTCGTACAGCTCATTGTAGCGGTCAACGGTAGCGAGGAAGGTATCCTTGGCCTCACCGGTGAAGCCCAGCTTGTCGGCCAGCTCTTCGATGGTGTCGCAGACGAACAGGGTGCCGGCTGCAACGGCCTCATCGACCTTGCCCTGGAAATACTTCTCGCCGCCGTTGCGGGTCTGGGCAGAGCAGCCGATGGTGTGGAAGCGTTTTGCATCCTCCAGAACATTGGCGTCGCAGATCTGTGCGTAGACGCGGCCCGGCTGATGGGCAGCAGCGTAAACAATATCGTTGTAAGGGCTGCTCTCGTTGGCGAAGCGCTCACCGTTGCGGTTGACCTTCAGGAAGGGCTGGGTGCCGGGGTTGTACTGACGGATGGGGCCGGGGAAGGCCTTGCCGCCGAAAGCAGAGTCGCTTGCCACATAACCGCCGTCCACGCCGGGAGCCACGATGCCGCGGTCAAACAGCATGGGAGCAGCTTCCTTGTCGAGGTTTGCACCGGCCCAGACAGCGGCACGGATGCCGTAGCCCTTATCGGCCGGAGAGTAGGAGCAGGCAGTGGTGACAGAGGTACCCAGCGGGTCCAGCTGCTCCATCATGTAGGGGTTGCCGGGGAAGCCGCCGCAGGCCAGCAGAACGCCCTTGTTGGCGTTGTAGCGGATGAAGTGGTCATCCTCGGTGCTCTGGGCGATGATGCCGGTGATGCGGCCAGTGGAGTCCTTCTCCAGCTTTGCCAGAGAGGTCTTGAAGTCCACATCGTAGCCCAGCTCACGGATGTAGTCCAGCAGCAGCTCGTTACGGGCTGCGCCGGAGCTGCGGTCATAGGTGTACTCGATCTCGGGGTACATATAGTCGGTGTTGTGCTCGGCGTTCTCGGCAGGCCACTTAGCCTCATCGCCGTAGGTGTAGACCATCTTGACACCGTACTTGTCCTCCATGATGGAGCGGATGAACTCGATCATCTCACCGGACTCATTGATCCAGGTCTTGACAACGCGCTGGTCGCACTTGCCGGAAGCGTAGCGGGAGATCTCGCTCAGCAGCTTTGCACGGTCCATCTTGATGCCCTGTGCCTGTGCGCCGAAGCCGCCCACAGCGCCGACCCAGTGACGGGTATCCTGCACGTTGCCGTTCTGCTCGATGACGCGGAAGTTCAGGCCATGAGCAGCAGCGTAAGCAGCTGCGCCCATACCGCCGTTGCCTGCACCCACGATGAGGATGTCGGTGTCCACGGTCTCGGTGATGGCAACCTCGTCGATGTCAGGCTCCTTGCCCAGCCAATCGTTTTCGTCACCGGTGGGCAGCTGGACGGAGGTCACAGTAGCCTCGCCCCTGGCCTGAGCGTAACAGCTCTTGGCAGCCTTCATGACAGCGTCGGAAGTGATGGTGGAGCCGGAAACACCGTCGATCTCAGCAGAGCCTGCAGCCAGCAGCTGCTCCCGCAGCTGGTCGGCGGCAGCGGCACCAAAGGAGGCGGTCTCGCCGGAGGTATCCACCACCACGTCGGTCACAGCGCTGTCGGAGAAGGTCATGGTGACCTTGACGGTAGAAGAGATGCCCTCGGCAGTACCCTCATAGGTGCCGGGGATGTAGGTACCGGCTGCACCGGAAGCAGCGGTGGAAGAGCTGGCAGTGTTGCAGGCAGCCAGAGCACCGGCAGTCACACCGGACATGGCGGCCGCGGCAGCGATCTTCAGAAAACCTTTACGGGAGATCTTGTTCATTTTGCGTGGTTCCTTTCTTCGTGTCTTTTTCTTCTTCTCTATTCTTTCTCATCGCTCCATGCGGCGGCAGACCTTCTTGCACTGCCGCCCACATCGTTCGATAATAATTTAACACAAATTCGAGGGTCTGTCTTTTAAGAATCCTTAAACATCCCAGCCATTTCATCGTTCAATTCCGGACATTCTTGTTAATTATTTGCTTAACAAGTCCAAAAAGAGCGCTGACCGCTTAAGTTTCCTTAAGAAGTCGGCGCTCTCATCAAAACGATTCTTAAACCTTGCCGCCGTCCGGCTGGAACACATAGCCCTTGCCCCAGACATTTTTCAGGTAGACAGGCTTTGCCGGGTCGGGCTCTATCTTGCTGCGGAGATTGTGGATATGTACCTGCACCGTCCGCACATCGCCGAGGCTTTCCTTGCCCCATATCTTCTGGTAGAGCTCGTTGGCCGTGAAGAAGGTGTTCGGGTAGCGGACGAAGAGGGTGAGGATGCGATATTCCATGTCGGCCAGATGGACGCTGCGGCCATCCTTCTCCACGCTGTGGCTGTTGGCATCCAGCGTGAAGGCCGCGCAGTGGTAGCCGTTGACGCTGGGCTCTGCGCCGTCCATCTGCACCCGGCGGATGTTGGCCATGATGCGGGCCAGCAGGATCTTGTTATGATAGGGCTTTGCCAGAAAGTCGTCGCCGCCCATTTCCAGCGCGTGGACGATGGTGTCGGTATCGTCCAGACAGGATGTGAAGATGATGGGGCAGTGGTGCCAGCTGCGCAGACGCTGGCAGAGATCCACGCCGTTGGTGTCCGGGAGAAGGATGTCCATCAGGATGACATCGAACTTTTCCCGCGCATGGCTCAAAGCGTCTCCGCCCGTCTCTGCACAGACCACCTCAAAATTCTGCTGACTTTTCAGAAAATAGCATGTGGTGTCGCGGATCACGGGGTCATCTTCCACCAACAATACGCGGATCATCCTGTCAGCCCTCCCCTTTTTTTGCACGATTTGTTATACTATAGTATACCTTATTTTTTGCACATCTACAAGGGGAGGCATCGCCATGAAGCAAAAATGGCCCATTCTGATTTTCTCCGCCCTGCTCACGGCCTTCATCGTACTGGCCGGCATCTGGGGCAACGCGCAGTTCGAGCGCCTGCACAGCGGCAGCGTGCTGACGGCGGAACACGCCGCCCAGGGCATCGCGCTGGACGGCTGGCGGCAGGAAGCCCCCGGCCAGTGGCACTTTACTTTCACGGTGGGGGAAGACATCCCGTCCCTCACCCTCTGCGTCACCAACACAGCGGTACCGCTGGCCCATGAGAGCCTCACCAGCCTCGAGCGCTCGGGGGAGCTGTACGCACTGGACGTCACGCCCGGCGAGACGGTGGAGCTGGTGTTCACCTGCGGCCGCAGCCCCCAGACATGGCTGATGACTTCCGCCTTCGCCTCCCGGGCATTCCGCTTCCGCACCATGACTCAGGTCATCGCCCTGACGGCCTTTGTGACCATGGGGATGGTGCTGCTGGCGCTCTACCACTATAAGCACCTGCCGGAGCTGGGGTACTTCCTGCTCTACCTCGTCATTATGAGCGTCTGGGCGCTGATGGTCTTCTTCTTCCCGGCCATCCGGAGCGGCCCGCTCCAGCGCATCCTCCGCTCCTTCTTCTCCCTCACTGTGCTGGCCTCGGCACTGCTGGCGGCAGGGCTGCTGGGGGTAAAACTGCCCCGCTCCGGGCGGGGGCTCCTTGCGCTTGCCGCCGGATGCGTCGTCTTCTTTGCGCTGTCCATGAGCAGCTATCCCCCGCTGCGGGTCGGGATGCTGGTAGCGGGCATGTGCCTCTGCCTTTATTACTTAATGGCCGCCGTGAACGCAGACCATGAGGGTGCCGCTCTGATGCTCCTGCCCGGTGCTGTCACCACCGGCTTCCGTGTCTGGGCGCTGATGCCCGGGCTGGACAGCGCGCTTTTCGTGGAGTCTGTCCCCTTTTATCTGCTGCGCTGCGCCCGCCTCTACGACCTTCCCTTTGCCATCGGCTGCATGGTGTTCGTCTGCCGGAGGTTCGCTCTCCTCTTCGACCGCACCGAGCAGCTGGCCCGGGAGCTGGACGCCCGGGTGGCAGAGCGGACAAAAGAGCTGACCGCCGAGACCGAGGCCCGCAAGAGCATGATGCTCAACATCTTCCACGACCTTCGCAGCCCTCTCTTCGCCGTCAGCGGCGGGCTGGAAACACTGGGATCGGCCCCCGAGGCCCTTCCGGCCCTGCTTCCGGCTCTGCGTCAGCGCATTGAATTCCTGCGGCGGCTGACGGAAGACCTCTTCCTCGCGGCAAAGCTCGAGCAGAAGCAGATCCTGCTCAACGAAGACCGCGCCGCCCTCAACGAAGAAGCCGCCGCCGTCTGCACCGCCTGCCGGAGCGAGGCCGACCAGAAGGGCGTCGAACTCCATCTCAGCGCCGACACTCCTCTGCCTGTCTGGGGCGACAGCGTGCGGTTACAGCAAATTATCCAGAACCTTGTCACCAACGCCATCCACTATACTCCCGCCGGGGGCAGCATCCATGTGGACTGCCGCGCCGAGGGCGAAACGGCCTGCGTCAGCGTACAGGACACCGGCTGCGGCATCGCGCCGGAAGACCAGAGCGCTGTCTTTGACCGATACTTCCATACCACCGCCGACAAAAAGCACGACTCCACCGGCCTCGGCCTGACCATCGCGCAGGAGCTGGCCCACCTCCACCACGGCGAGATCACATTGCAAAGTGAAGTCGGCAAGGGCAGCATGTTCACGCTGCGGCTCCCCTTACTTACAGACTGAGAGGGCAAGGCCGCTGATGAGATCTATCTCTTGATAGAGAAAGAGGACATCACGCAAAAAATCGCATGATGTCCTCTTTCTTATCGCAATTTTCAAAAATAGTGCCGGTCAAAACTGCATCTTTGCGATATGCAGTTTGCGGCTGTTGCTTGTGCATTAAAAACGCAAACTGCTATATTTCAGCAGCTCCGTCAGCTTTGCCAGACGACGCACAGCCTCGTCCAGCACGTCGGTGCCGCGGGCAAAATGCATCCGGATGAGGTGGTTGACCGGCTCTTTGAAGAAGCTCGAACCGGGGACAGCCGCCATCATGGCCTCGGTGCCGCCGCAGGTGACGCAGATTTCCGTGTTGGGATCCATCTCTTAGTCTCCCCTCGAGAGGGGAGCCGGCACCGAAGGTGACTGAGAGGTTCAGTCCTTAAAATACGCATTCTGCACAGCCAGCAGGACGCCTGCACGGCTGGCGGCGAAGTTCAGGCCGCCCTGCAGGTAGCAGGTATACGGCTCACGCAGCGGGCCGTCGCAGGAAAGCTCGATGGTGCTGCCCTGGGTAAAGCTGCCGCTGGCCATGATGACCTCGTCGGTGTAGCCCGGTTCCGGAGAGGGTTCCGGGGCGGCGTAGCTGTCCACGGGGCTTGCGGCCTGAACTCCCCGGCAGAAGCCGATGAGGGCGTCCGCCGTACCAGCATCAAAGCAGGTGACGATGTCGTTGTGGGCCTCGCAGTAGCGAGGGATGGGCTTTTTGCCCACCAGTTCCAGCAGGCACTGGGCGTAGATGGCCGTCTTGATGGCCTCGCAGACCACGCCGGGGGCGTAGTAGAAGCCCAGATACATATCGCGGGGCGTCTCGAGGGTGCAGCCCAGCTCCTTGCCGAGGCCGGGGGCGTTCAGGCGGTAGGCACAGAGCTCCACGAGGTCTTTCCGGCCCGCGATATAGCCGCCGGTGGGGGCGATGCCGCCGCCGGGGTTCTTGATGAGGCTGCCCACCACGAGGTCGGCACCTGCCTGGCAGGGTTCTTCCTTCTGGGTGAACTCGCCGTAGCAGTTGTCCACAAAGATGATGATGTCGGGGTTGGCGGCGCGGGCGGTGTCGGCGACCTTGCGGATGGTGTCGAGGTCGAAGGCGTTGCGCTGCAGGTAGCCGCGGCTGCGCTGGATATGGCAGACCTTCGCGCCCGGAGCTTTCCGGGCGATGAGCTCATAGTCCGGGGTAAAGTCGGCCTTCAGCGGGGCCTCGTCGTACTTGATGCCGTAATCCATCAGGGTTCCGGTGCCTTTGCCCTTGCCATCCAGACCGATGACCCCTTCCAGCGTGTCATACGGGCGGCCCGTGGCAGCCAGCAGGGTATCGCCTGCCCGCAGCAGACCAAAGAGGGCCACGGCCAGCGTGTGGGTGCCGCTCTGGAACTGGCTGCGCACCAGTGCATCTTCGGCGCCCATCACCTCGGCAAAGATCTGTTCGAGCTTGGCGCGGCCGGTGTCCCACAGGCCGTAGCCGGTGGTACCCAGCATATCGGTGGAGGACATCTGGGTGTCCGCAAAGGCTTTCAGCATCTTGAGCTGGTTGTAGTCGCGGATGTCCTCCATCTGCTTGAAGTAGGGTTGGCAGAGCTCGAGGGCTTTTTCATCCAGCGCCAGAACTTCGGGTTTATAATCGAAAAAGTGATTTAACATTGACATTATACTGAATCCTTAATTGTTATTGTACTTTGAAAAATTGCGTTCGCGCAGGGAAGCTGTAGTTTTCGTCAGGTCTTTTTGAGCGGCATTTCGCGCCGGCGCGGGGCGGATTTTATTCTTTCGGTCAAATGGCTTTGCGCTCCGCGCGGGCCAGAGCGCAGGGCTGGTTTT
>OGGM01000563.1_pt1 | contig 24448 bp, 17 predicted proteins | sample 1571251 | NCBI WGS metagenome assembly OGGM01 (sample SAMEA2582076, study PRJEB24529) | metagenome | biome: Human gut stool | place: China | collected 2011 | reverse complement strand
TTACTCCTATCAGTACCAAATATTGTAGAACCGCGTAATTTAAGCAACAAAAAAAGCGGCGAGCGGTGCTCGTCGCTTTTTGCGTGTGGCCAAAGCCTATTGTTCTTCGTACCAACTGTAGTGGAAGTTCCCTTCGCGGTCCACCCGTTCGTAGGTGTGGGCACCGAAGTAGTCCCGTTGTGCTTGCAGCAGGTTAGCTGGCAGCACTTCAGCCCGGTAGGAGTCGTAGTAGCTGATGGCTGCGGCAAATGCCGGTACCGGAATCCCCGCCTTGATGGACAAGGCTACGACTTCCCGGATTGCCTTTTGGTACTTAGCTGCGATGTCCTTGAAGTAGTCATCTAACAGCAAGTTCTTCAATTCAGGGTTCTTTTCGTAGGCGTCCGTAATCTTTTGTAAGAATTGAGCCCGGATAATGCACCCTTCGCGCCAGATTTGGGCTAATTGACCGTATTGCAGGTTCCAGTCGTAGCGTTCGGAGTCGATCCGCATTTGGTCGAACCCTTGGGCGTAAGACATCACCTTCCCGAAGTAGAGGGCTTGGCGAATCTTTTCGATGTATTCCTTCTTTTCAGCGTCCGTCAGGTTAACGGCTTCAACATCGGCTGGTAATTCCTTGCTTGCGGCAACCCGTTCTTGCTTCATCATGGAGATGTAACGAGCGTAAACGGCTTCCGTAATCACGGATTGTGGCGCACCACCGTCCAGGGCAGTTTCAGAAGACCACTTCCCAGTCCCCTTGTTTGCCCCCCGGTCGAGGATCATGTCCACGATCGGCTTGGACTTGTCAGCGCCTAAGTCGTCCTTGCGCGTCAGAATGTCAGCGGTGATTTCAACTAAGTAGGAGTCCAATTCACCCTTGTTCCATTCGGCGAAGATGTCAGCCATTTCGTCTACGGAGAGGCCTAAGACGTTGCGCATCACGTTGTAGCTTTCGTCGATTAATTCTTCGTCCCCGTATTCGATCCCGTTGTGGACCATCTTTACGTAGTGACCTGCACCGTTCGGACCGATGTAGGAAACACATGGCTTGCCGTCTTCAGCCTTAGCGGCGATTTGGGTCAGGATTGGGGCAACCAGGTCGTAAGCTTCCTTTTGACCACCTGGCATCAGGGAAGGACCTTGGAGGGCACCCAATTCACCACCGGAAACACCCATTCCGATGAAGTTGATCCCAGATTCGTCCAGCTTAGCGTTGCGGGCCATGGTGTCGTGGAAGTTAGTGTTCCCACCGTCGATTAAGACATCACCCTTGTCCAGCAGCGGAAGCAGTTCGTTGATAACAGCGTCAGTACCCTTACCGGCTTGAACCATCATCAGGATTCGACGAGGCTTTTCCAGGGAGTTAACGAAGTCTTCAATCGTGTATGAAGGCACGAGCTTCTTTTCGCTGTGGTCGCGCATCATTTCGTCAGTCCGTTCACGGTGACGGTTGTATACCCCAACCGTGAAGCCGCGACTTTCAATGTTCAGCGCCAGGTTCTTACCCATGACGGCAAGACCGATTACACCAATTTGTGCCGTTTGATCAGCCATTGTGTTGTCACACTCCTTAAATAAACAATTACTTACATACAAGTGACATTATACCAGAAAGTACGAACGGGTGAACATAAATTTGCTAATCTTTGCACAATATAAAAATGGTAAACAACGATAGGTACTTGTGAAGATAGGCAATTTATTGGGGTAAAACAAAAGGTGTCTAATCCGTGGGTACTTTCTCAATAGATAGTACAGAAACCTAAGATATTAAGCCCTATTCACCGGCGAAGATATTTGCAACCGTGTGATTAGCAGTTTGGTTCGTTTGTTGAACGTATTGAGCATATTGTTGAACTGTATGGGTATCTGATAGGGAATTGACCGAAGAGATCCCCGCTCCTGCTAAAGCAAACACGGCAACAAAACTACGTAAAATGTTCATAAGTTAATTAACCTCTCTCAATATTCTTTCTCTCACAAAGTAATATACTAGCTAGCTTGTTTAGATTACAAGTCCAGTCAGCTGGTAAATTCTTAAGTAACCGTTATCATTCTTAAAAACTAATTTCATTAAGAATAGAAACCGTGGAATAGCATTAAAGCGGTTTTACGTGTTAATAAATAAAAGGCGTCCTCGCAAAACCATGCTTGTTAAAACGGTTGAAGTGATATATCGCGATTGAGAAATAAAAAGGTTCCTGTGCGTGGGAACCTTAAATTAAAGTTAGTGTACGTTGAATGACTGAGCGTTCTTTACGATCACGTTAACATATTGGTGTGAAAGATTGGTGTGCGACAAAGCGTGGATTGGTTGGAGTACGATTCCAGAACCAAGGACAGCTAGTACAGCGAAAGTGCGAAATACTCCCATTGATATAATCCTCTCTCTCAAAATGTGATTATCTTTATCTCTTAAGGTTAGTATACCGTTAAAACAGATATATACAAGGGCTTAAAAACCCTTTCATATCAAGAAAGCGCATAACTTTTGACGGTTTTTCCAAGCAGTAAATCATACAATGGACTAAATAAAAATTTTCACGATAACATATAGCGGAGTAAGTGCTTATGTATCAACCTTTATAACTTGTGATCATTAGGACTAAACACTGATTACATGGCGAAAAGGCCTTTACAACTTTGTAAGTACGCTATATTATTAAAGCGTTTTCAAGGAATGGTATAGGATTTATAACCTAGCGAGAAAACATGTTTTTTTACAGTGTAATGTTTACGTGAACATTTTTAACTAGTCGGAGGCGAAAAAATGAAGAGCACTTCTGTTACTACAACTAGTCCGGGTCCTAATCCACCAGATGGAGCAGCGGTTAAGGACGAGATGATGAACGACTCAAGTAAGCGGATCCCAACTCGTCAACAAATCGCATATGGATTTGGGGACTTTGGGAATGGGTTCATGTTTGACCTTGGCCAGTCTTACTTAACGAAGTTCTGGATTGATGGTGTTGGGATTGGATCCGGGGTTGTTGCCGGGATTTTTGCATTCACTAAGATTTTCGATGCCTTTATGGACCCAATTGCTGGATCAATTATCGATAATCGAAAGAAGATTGGTAAACAGGGTAAGTTCCGTCCGGTTATGATGATTTCAGCAATCATCCTTGCAATTATGACGGTTATCACTTTTACGATGCCGGATGGATTATCGATGACCCAAAAGATTATCTACGCATACGCTACTTACATGATCTGGGGATTGGTTTACTCGTTTACTAATGACCCTTATGGATCACTTGCGTCGGTTATGTCGCGTAATTCGCAAGACCGTAGCTTTATGGCAACTTGCCGGCAAGTAGGTTCTGTTGGGGCTCAATTTATTGCTGGGGTTGCCTTCATTCCGCTGACTGTCATGATTGGTGGCAGCGATCAACGTCTGGGTTACTTCTGGGCATCAGTTGTCTTTGCTGTCATTGGGGCATTAATGTTTTTAGTTTGTTTCTTAGGGACGAAGGAAAACGTTAAGGTTAACCGGAAGACCCACGAAAAAGAAGGGTTTAAGGACTACATTCGTGTCATCTTCCATAACGGGCCACTGGGGGCTTTGATCTTAATGACCTTATTCACCATTTCAGCAATGAACACTAATAACCAAATGATGGTCTTCTACGCTGAATACAACCTTGGGAATATTGGATTGCAGCCAATCATTAATGCCATCATGATGGGATGCTCCATCGTTGGGGTGTTCATGATTCCTACTTTGACGAAGCACTTTGGTCAAAAGCGGACCGCGATGTGGAGCTTTTTTATTGGGGCGATTGCCAACATTTTGAACTTCTTGATTCCAGATAACGTTGTGACGTTCATTGCCTTAGTTACGATTGGTTATACTGCTTTGGCAATTCCGAACGGGATTACTTGGGCGATGGTTTCTAATGCGATTGACTATGGTGAATGGCACTCAGGGATCCGGAAAGAAGCAATCACTTACGCTGCCTTTAACTTCTCGCGTAAAATTGCTCAGTCGCTTGCTGCACTTGTTAGTGCGGGAGTATTAGCCGTTACTGGATACGTAGCCAATGCAAAGCAATCACCTGAAGCTCTACGGGGTATTAAGGCAGCAATGACGCTTTATCCAGGGGTTTGCTTGATTTTAGCCGCCATTATCATTGGCCTTTTGTATAAGCTTAATGACGAAAACTTTGCCAAGATTGCGGATGACCTTGATCACGGTCGTTGGGAAAAGGGTAAGATTGGCGAACGCTAAGATTTGAGTTGAACTAGAAGTATTTTTGGAGGAATTAACATGGATTTACAACTACTACTTAACGATGTACATGAAATTTTTGCAGATATTGATGCTAATAAGAGCTTTGATGGTTTGAGCAACAAGGGAATCTACGTACCATCAATTCAAGTTGATCGTCGTAACGTTTACTTCATTCTTCACGAAAAGGATGACCAGGGCTACACGCAAAAGAGTTTAGTCGTTTACGAAAACCGTCTGACGGTTGACGACTTTGAAGCTGTTGAAAGCCTTGAAGATGGTGATTCAACACTAGTCGTTGGTGAATTAAACGAGGTAAACAATAAGGCGTTGGCAAAGCGGTTCCCTTGGATCCGGCCAGTTTCCCGTCGTAACTACAAGTATAGCTTTGGGGTTGGTGACCGGCTGGGTAACGCCTCTAACGCTCACCTTCGTCTATTGAAGGGTCGCGGCATTTTACCTGTTTTGGCTCAACAATCAATTCGTGAACTGATGTTAATGCACCGGACGAACACGGATGTCTTCCAATCAGCTTCCTGGGCAGTCTTTGAAGAAGGCTTTACTTACGGTTGGGGTGCCGATGGTGACCACGTTAAGACTGAATACGAAGTTGACTACGCCGTTAAGGTTGGTTGCTCGATGATCACTCTTGACTGTACTGAAGTGATCAACAACGATGCCGTTAACCTGAGTGAAGAAGAATTGGATAAGCAATTCAACGCTCTGGATGATGACCAAAAGAAATACTTCAACGATACGTACCTCGATAAGACGTTCAAGGTTGGTGACTCTGAAGTGCACTTCACCAAGCATGACGTTGAAGAATCTGTATTAACTTTCTATGGTGCCATTCTCTTTGCCGCTCAAATTTACAAGGACTTCGTTGTTCCTTACAACTTGGACTTTGAAATTTCAATGGATGAAACGCCATACCAAACGACTAATCCAAATCACTTCTTCTTTGCTAACGAATTACACCGCCGGAACATCACCCCTGTTACGATGGCTCCACGGTTCTACGGAGAATTCCAAAAGGCCATTGACTACATTGGTGATAAAGACCGCTTCGAACGTGAATTGGTGGTTCACGAAGCCATTGCTGAACACTTTGGCTATCGTCTGAGCATCCACTCCGGTTCTGATAAGCTTTCTGTTTACGAAATCATCGGCCGGGTTGCTAAGAATGGTTGGCACGTTAAGACGGCCGGCACGAACTGGCTGGAAGCATGCCGGGTTGTTGCCCACAAGGATCCTAAGCTGATGGTTGAAATGTACAAGTACGCTTACGAACACTTGGATGACGTTAAGGACTTCTACGTCTTCAACGCTCAGACTGACGGTAAGGCACCAAAGCCAGAAACCATCAATGAAGATAACATTATTACTGTTCTTGGTGATGATGATGGTCGTCAAGTGCTCCACACGATGTACGGCTCACTTTTGAACTTAGAACACAACTACCACTACGTATTCCGTGACAAGTTCTGGGATGTATTGAAGAAGAACCAAGATCTTTACGACCGGTACTTAAACATCCACATTGCAGAACACATCGACCTCCTGCAAGGGAAGTACAAGAGTAAGGAAGAGGCTTTGGAAGCCCACGAACCAAAGACTGATATTTCCAAGGAATACTAAGAGTAAAGGAGCATATAAAATGACCCTTTTAAATGACGACTTTTTGCTGAGTAATGAAACGGCTAAGAAGTTGTTCCATGACTACGCATCCAAGATGCCAATCATCGACTTCCACTGTCACTTAAACCCAGTCGAAATTTACGAGAACAAGAACTACCCGAACTTAACGCGGATTTGGATCAACGAAGACCACTATGGTGATCACTACAAGTGGCGTTTGATGCGGGCAAACGGGACGGATGAGAACTTGATCACTGGTGATGGTGACGAGTATCAAAAGTTCATTGAATGGACTAAGGCGATCCAAAATGCCTACGGGAACCCATTGTATGAATGGACCCACCTGGAACTGAAACGGTTCTTCCACATTGATGATGAATTGAACCTGGAAAACGCGCCAAAGATTTGGGAAAAGGCCAACGTCCTTCTACAAACGGATGACTTTAAGCCGCGGAACTTGATCAAGAACATGGGGGTTAAGGTTGTCTGCACCACCGACGATCCAGCGTCTGACCTCAAGTACCACAAGTTGTTGAAGGAAGAGGAAGCTGAAAATGGCTTTAAGACTTTACCGGCAATGCGCCCGGATAAGTTGATTCAAATTGACCGGGATGGCTTTGGTGACTACCTGAAGGAATTGGGTGAGGTTTCTGGGGTTACCATTAACGGCTTTGAAGACATTATTAAGGCACTGCGCCAACGGTTCGAATTCTTCTCTTCGATGGGTGGACGGTTGTCCGACCACTCTCTGTTGACTTATCACTTTAAGGAAGCAACGTCGGCTGAACTGGATGCCATTATTGAAAAGGGTGTTAAGAATGAAACGCTGACTCAGGATGAAATCGATCAATACCTGACGATGCTACTGGAAAACTTAATGCACTTAAACACGGAATTCAACTGGACGATGCAGTTCCACATCAACTCGATTCGGGACCTGAACAAGCCAATGTTTGACCAACTTGGCCCAGACACCGGGTACGATGCAGTTGGTACTCAACCAGACATCGTGGACAATATCGCCAAGCTCTACAGCAAGGCTCAGGAAAGCAAGGATGTTCCAAAGACCATCTTCTACTCGTTGAACGACAATGACTGGATGCAACTGGCGACCTTAATGGGATGTTTCCAAGGCGACGGTGGTGTGGAACGGTTGCAATTAGGGGCCGGCTGGTGGTTCAACGACACTGCCGAAGGAATGGATCGGCAACTGCGGATTTTTGCTCAACAAAGTCTCCTCCCGCACTTTGTTGGGATGCTAACCGACTCTCGGAGCTTCCTTTCTTACCCACGTCACGAATACTTCCGCCGGGTACTTTGCAACTTCTATGGCAAGTTAGCCGAGGAAGGACGAGTGCCGGATAACATGACTAAGTTAGGGCAAATTGTTCAAGATATTTCCTACAACAACGCCAAGAACTACTTTAATTTCTAAACGTCAGTAATATATTGCCAAGCAAAGAATATAAATCTCCTAACTACAAATTAACCTTCACAAATAATGACTAATAACTAAAATCCCGTATCCGATTGTGCGCCCGGATACGGGATTTTTGTGTAGTGGTGATACTAATACAGCCGTCGAGTGATCCAGTGGTCAACTTCTTCGACAATATCGTTGTTACGTGAAGGGTCATTCAAAGTTGCATGCATCAAGAACGGGTAGATGTGAAGTTCGCGATCACGAGTACCAACACCATTAAAGACATCCATTGTGTCTCGGTAGGAGATTAGTCCGTCCTCAACTCCGTGAATTAAAAAGAGCGGGTCGGTAATTTCTTGGAGATGATCACGCAAAAATAGTGCTCCTTCAAAAGTGGTATTGATGGTTCCATTGGTAGCTTGCACATTGGTGTGATCCTTACCGTTGCGGATGCTTAGCCGTGAGTCACGGTGAACACCACCATTACCAGCTACCTTGATGCCACTAAAGGGGGCATGGGGATCTCCTTCTACGGGGAGGGGACCAAGCATCTCTTGGTGATACAGTGAGAATGGGCTACATGCAATTGCTCCGTCTACGAGGCCGGGGTACTTAGTGATGGTCATCAAAGTGGCAAAACCACCCATACTGTGTCCCATCATAAAGGTTGCCAAATCAAAGAAACGTTCTTTAACGTAGTTGATAACCGTAGTGCTAAAAGCGGTGAATAAATTTAGGTCTTCGATATCACCGTGGTTACCGTCACTTTGACCGTGACTTGGTTGGTCATAACGGATAACGTTAAAATTACGCTTGAGTAATTGGGCAGTGAGCTGGTCATAGCGGTGAATATTTTCGCCCATTCCGTGGACAAAGATAACGTTAGCACGTGGGTAATCAGCCTTATTGATTACAACATGAATCTTAGTTCCAGCAAGTAGCTTTAAAAACAGTTCTTCTGAGTCATATAATCCCATTAGTTGTTCCTCCCTAGTCTTCGCCGGTATCGAAGTAATCCTTGAATTGTCGCATCACAGTTTCCTTTTCGTCCAACATCAAATGAAGGTGTGAGTGGATCATGTAGTTAAGGTTATCGATGTCACTTTTTTGAACAGCTTGTAAAATTTCGTGGTGTTGGCGTAAGAGCGTTTGCCAATCAAGATCGGAAGCCTTAAGGCGAAGTCGGCGGAACCGGTTTAACTGGACGTTATTAAGCTGTAGCCAATCCCAGACGGATTCCTTTTTGGCTGCCTTGTAGAACTCTTGGTGGAAGGCTTGATCAAGATCAAAAAAGAGATCAGAATCTTCGTTTTCAGCTGCGATTTCTTGTTCCTGCATATTATCGATTAGACGATGAAAGTTGTCCTGTGACATGTTGACGACCGCTTCTAACATGATACTAGGCTCGACACATTCCCGAACGAAGCGCCCATCACTAGCATGCTGCATATCAATGATGGAGATATAGGTTCCGCTTTGGGGGATTACCTCGATTAATCCTTCACGTTCAATTCGGATTAAAGCCTCTCTGACGGGGGTGCGCCCTAAGTTGAGCGAGGATGAGATCTTTTTTTCGGAAATCTTTTGACCAGGAAGATAGTGGAAGTGAATGATTTTGTATTTAATCTGATCGTAAGCGTCTTGACGTATATTTGTATCCATAATTAATTCCTTCTATCGATTTAAAATGATTTTTCAATCATGGTTAGTTTACGATTAACCATGAAGATACAATAAGCAAGGGCTAATGCCCAAGCAACTGGGTTGATTAAGCAAACAACGGTGTAGCTAACCATGGCGATGGCAATTAAGCTAGTGATACCCCGTCCAACTAGTTCGCCTACCCCTGAGAAAATAGCCTGCATGGAAAAGCCGAGACCTTGGAGTGTATTACGGTAGATCATTAATGAGCCATGTAGTATGAAGGTTGTGGACATAATACGAAGGTACTGACTTGATAGTTCTACCAAATGAGGCTGATGGCCGATTACCAATTCACTTAAGGAGTTGGCGAATAGTCCGATGGTGATGAGGCAAAAAAGACAGTAACACAATTGGGTTAATAAGCCTGACCGAATCCCCTGGTGGATCCGTCTGAGTTTTTGAGCGCCGTAGTTTTGACCCACGTAAGTAGCCATCCCCATGCCGATACTTTCCATCGGTAGAGTAAACATCTGGCGGATTTTTTCTCCGGCGGTCTGAGAGATTACGGCGACTGTCCCTAGCGAGTTGATGGCCATTTGCATGATAACGGCACCGATTGCTGAGACGGAGTACTCTAACCCCATTGGAAGCGCGATATATGCTAAACGCTTGGTGTGGCTAGGTGAAAATGAAAACCACTGTCTTTTAAATTCTACCATATGTGTTTTCTTGGCTAACCAAAGGAGGTTTAGGAGGCCGCTAACTAATTGTGCGACGATGGTTGCGATTGCGGCTCCGGTAATTCCCATGTGCCAGAGACCGATCAACCATAGGTCTAAGGCGATGTTTAAAAAGCTTGCCAAGACAAGGAAGTAAAAGGGGTGAGTAGAGTCGCCGAAGGAACGAAGGACACTGGCAGAAAAATTATAAAGGACGGTTACCCAAATAAAGGCGAATTGTGGTTGGATAAAGGTGATCGCCCCTTCAATCAGGCTTGGTGGTGTTTGCATAATGGTTAACGTCCACCGCGTTGCAAATGACATTCCGACCCCGAAGATCAGGCTGATGGCAATGCATAAGTAGATGGCGTTATAAAAGTAGCGCTGGATGTTTGGATGGTCGTGGGCGCCGAAGCGTTGGGCGATCGGGATTCCTAGCCCCACACAAAAACCCTGTACGAATCCGATGATCAAAAAGTTAAGGGAGTAGGTAGCCCCAACTGATCCTAAAGCATCACTAGAGACGAAACGACCGACGATGATGGAATCGACAAAACTGTACAATTGTTGAAAGAGGGTTCCGAGGACAAGGGGCATTGAAAAGGAGAGGATCCGGGTGATGGGCTTACCGGTGGTTAAGTCAGTGGTATTGGAATTGTTCATGGGGAACCTCCTAAAAAGGGCCGGCCAATTTTCTGGCCGGCCCTTTGCGTTTTAAGTCATTAAAAGGAGTTGGTAGATTGATTAATTGTTAGCTTCTTCAGCAGCGTTTTGTGCGTGCCGTTGTGCCAAGATTTGACCGTTTTGTTCAACTAACTTACCAGTAAGTGGGTAGATGAAGAGTAAGATGAGGACTGCTAAGGCGGCACATACGACAGGGATTAACGTTGCGGCGGAGTACAAGGCGTTAACGGTGTGGGCGGATTGGATAGCCCCACCAGTAGTTGAAGACTTGTAGCCGACGTAGGTTAATAAGAACCCACCGAAACCACCACCGATAGCTTGGGCAACCTTACGGGCGAAAGAGTTAACCCCGTACACAATCCCGTCTTCCCGGTCGCCGGACTTAACTTCGATGTTATCGATAACGTCGGTGATGAAGGCCCAAACTTGCAGGTTGAAGACTGCAAAACCGAGGGAGCCACAGAAGAGGAATGCTAAGTAAACCCAAGGGTTAGATGTCCGGATGATGAACAGAACTAAGTAAACGATGGAGCTCCAAGATAAACCAACGATTGAACTATTCCGACGACCGAAGTGAGTTGCGATGTAGTGGCTAAATGGTGCTAATAGAATAACTGTTGCCGTGTTAACCACGAGGGCAAGGCTCATAACCGTACTGTTACGGAAGTAGTCGTTGTAGACGTAGGTCAGCATAGTACCGGAAAGGTTTTGGTTAACAACCAGGATCAGGTCGGTGATAACTAAACCGAGTAAGGAACGGTCGGTAAACATTGACCGTAGAATTGCGCTAAGGGCAACCTTTTCGGACTTTTCGGTTTGCACACGTTCCGTCGTCAGGTGGATCGTCATTTCGTAACAGAACCAGCCGAGAATGGCACAAGCGATAACGACCATCCAGAAGCGCATGCCGGAGATCTTTTGGGTTGCACCAACGTAAATGAACAGCGGGATGATGTAGGAAACGATGGAACCACCAAGGGCGGAACCGATGGAACGCCAAGTAGAGAGGGACGTCTTATCGTCAGGGTCACTACTAATTGCGGAGGCTAAGGAGCCATATGGGATGTTAACCGTGGAGTAAAGAATCCCCCAAGCAAGGTAAGTTACCCAAACCCAAGCCATTTTGGCTCCCATCGGCCAGTCCTTAACAATTGGTACGAAGAGTAATACCAAGAAGATGAGCAGCGGGTATTGCATCCGTTGCATCCATGGGATGAATCGTCCGCGCTTGTGCAACTTACTGTTATCGACCAAGCGTCCAACAACGACATCGGTAATGGCATCGACGAAACGTGCCAGTAAGAAAACAATTGCAGTTTCCGCACCCGTCAAACCATAGACGTTGGTGTAGAAGATCATTAAGAATGAGTTAACAACACTAAATGAGAAGTTGTTACCAATATCCCCAAACATATAACCGATCTTGTCGTGCCAGTCAAATGCGTGGGCCTTGATGGTAACAGTTCGTTGTCCCCTATTTTCCATCAGAATAAACCTCCAAAACAAATGTAATGCGACAGGAGCCTCTGAACTTGTTGGGATGTGCACCTTGTTACGAAATCCACTATATCAATTAGATAACTAACATATTAGTCAGCCAACAAGTTTAGCAGTTCCTTTCAACAGCTTTGATTTTAGCATTGACCGCAAGCGCTTTCAATAGCGTTTTTTAAAAATTATAGCTTGTCCAAGAGGAAATTTATAACATTTTTGGTCCCGAAAGGAGATTGACAACGCTTCAGTGAAAGCGTATTCTTGGGTGGAAAATGATGACTGAGATAGCAGATGATTTATTTTGGCTAATTGGTATACCAGTTTGTGAAATGGGCTGAAAAAATTACCTACTATTTGAGCTTGGCAATTGTTTTGCAGGAGGTTTTTATATGAAAAACAGCACAAAACTGCTTTCGTTGGATAATCATAAGGATTACTTAGGGGTAAAAACGGATGGCGCACAGTTCCGGATTTATCTGTTGGATGAAAATATCATCCGTATTCGTGGAACCTTTGATGATGAGTTTGCTCCGGAAGAATCATACGCATTAGTTAAAACCGCTTGGGATGATGTGACTGATGAGTTCATGGCTGACGAACGGAAGAAGGTTACGCCGATTCCAGTTGAGGTCAAAGAAACCGACGATGGTCAGTACTTGGTAAGTAACGGAAAATACCAACTGCATATTCATAAGGATCCCTTCTACTTTGAAATTGAAGACCCAGAGGGCAACATTGTTCATAGCGATGTACCAAAACGGGCCTTTGTTGAGGACGATAATGGGCGTCGGACACACTACTCCAAGATGGGGGATCATGAAAAGTTCTATGGGTTTGGTGAAAAGTCTGGGAAATTAAATAAGTACCGGCGCCGGATGCGGATGCACAACACTGATAGTTTGGGTTGGGATGCAACGCAATCCGATCCGTTGTATAAGATGATTCCGTTCTATATCGACTTCAATACCGATAACAATACGGTTAGTGGTCTTTACTACAACAACAGTAACGATTCCGTTTTTGATATGGATGCGGAACACAGTAACTACTGGCTTCGTTACAGTTACTTCCAAACGGATGGTGGCGACTTAGACGTCTTTTTCATTGGGGGACCGACGATTAAAGACGTTGTTGAACATTACACCGACTTAACGGGAAAGTCGGCGATGATGCCATTGTCTTCCTTTGGCTATATGGGCTCAACCATGTTTTACAGTGAGCTTGAAGAAGGCGACGACGAAGCGATTTTGAACTTCGTTGATAATTGCCAAAAGAATGACATCCCGGTGGATGGCTTTTTCCTTTCGTCGGGTTACGTTTCCGATGAACAGGATGGTAAGCGTTACTTCTTCCGTTGGAACAAACGGCGGTTCCCAGATCCGGAACAGTTTGTTAATGACTTGAAGAAACGCGGGGTTCTCGTGGCGCCAAATATTAAACCTGGGATCCTATTGACCCACCCGTTGGATGCAGAATTTGCGGCGGGAGATGCCTACGTTAAGGATGCCAACGACGATCAAAACCAGGTTAATCAGTACTGGGGTGGTCCTGGGCACTTCATCGACTTTACAAAGGAAGCCGGTCGCCAAGAATGGTCAAAGCAAATGACGGAATCACTCCTTAAAATTGGTGTGACGTCCATTTGGAACGACAATAATGAATATGAAACGGTTGACGGGGACGCAACGGTTTACATGGAAGGTAATAAGGATAAGAAGATGGACGACGTGCGGCCGTTGATGTCAACGATCATGGCTAAGACTGCCCACACTGCTATCCACGCCTACGACGAAAATGCACGTCCGTACGTTATTAACCGGGCCGGCTTTGCTGGAATCCAGCGGTATGCCCAAACCTGGGCTGGTGATAACTTCACTAGTTGGGACAGCGTAAAGTACAATATCCCAACCATTCTAGGAATGGGGCTGTCAGGGGTTGCCAACCAGGGCTGTGATATCGGTGGATTCTATGGTCCGCTACCAGAACCAGAAATGTTTGTTCGGTGGGTTCAAAATGGGATTTTCCAACCACGTTTCTCAATTCACTCCGCTAATACTGATAATACGGTAACGGAACCTTGGACCTTCCCGGAATATACTAAGTACATTTCAGCTGCGATTAAGCTTCGCTATACCCTGGTCCCGTACTTCTACTCCTTACTGTATGAAGCATCTACTAAGGGTTCACCAATTATGCGGCCATTAGTCTATGAGTTCCAGTCTGACCCGAAGGTAGCGGACGAAAGCTTTGAATTTATGTTAGGAGCCTCCTTATTGGTTGCTAACGTGGTTGACGAAGGCCAAACCCAAAAGGACGTTTACCTACCAGCGGGGGCAACTTGGTTAGACCTGAAGACAAATAAGCTGTATGAGGGTGGCCAAACGATCACGATTCCGGTTGATCTTAGTAGCATTCCGATGTTCCTGCGGTCTGGTGGGATCATTCCACGTTCTCCACGTTTGACTAACATTCACAAGCAAGTAATCGATCAATTAGATCTGTTAGTTGAACCGAGTGTGGATAGTACTTTCGATCTTTACGAAGACGATGGTGAAAATATGGATTACAAGAAGGGAAAGTTCTTAGTAACTCACGTTACCTCACAAGCTGATCCTGAGGGTGTAACGCTGACATTTGATCGTCAAGGCGACTACACCACTAAAGTTAAGGAAATGGACCTGTCCGTATACTGTCCTAAGATGGCCCCAATCAACGTTAAGGTGGCAGGTAAGGAGCTTCACCGCTACCTTAACCATGATGAGTACATGCAAGCAGCGGATGGGTGGTACTTCGATGGTGAAACCCGTCAGGCCAAGGTGCGCTACCAAAATCCAGGGGACCAAAAGTACACGGCAAACCTCGAATTCACCTTAAAAGATCTTATTTCAATTCAATAGTTGATTTGATAAAGGAGCGAAGTAAAATGGCATTACTAGATGATGATTTTTTGTTAAGTAACGAGTGGAGTAAGAAGCTGTTTAATGATTACGCTAAGGATATGCCGATCATTGACTACCATTGCCACCTAAGCCCAAAGGAAGTTTACGAAAACAAGAAGTACAGGAACCTTACTCATATTTGGATTCACGATGGTAAGGCGGGGGATCACTACAAGTGGCGCCAAATGCGTGCTAATGGGGTTCCGGAAAGCTTAATTACTGGTGACGGTGACGATTACGACAAGTTTGTGGCCTACGTTCAAACGATGGAGCATGCCATTGGGAACCCACTTTATGAATGGTCCCACCTTGAACTGCGTCGTTACTTTGGGATTGAAGACCGGCTAACGGTTGCAAACGCCCCGAAAATTTGGGAAAAGGCCAACGCCTTGTTGGCAACGGATGATTTTCGTCCGCGACAACTAGTGAAGAAGATGAACGTTAAGGTTGTCTGCACGACTGACGACCCGGCGGATGATTTGAAGTACCACAAGTTGTTGAAGGAAGAGGAGCATGAAAACGGCTTTAAGGTATTGCCAGGGATGCGACCGGATAAGGCCTTCAATATTAAGACGACGACCTTTGGGGACTACGTAAAGCACTTTGCGGAAGTTTCGGGCGTTAAGGTTGTGGACTTTGCGACCTTTATTCAAGGCTTTGAAAAGCGCTTTGAATACTTCGCATCTGTTGGTGGTAAGTTGTCCGACCACGGTATTAACACTTTCCACTTTATTCCGGCTAGTGAAGAACGGGTAAACGATGTCTTCCAAAAGGGACTCAATAATGACCCGTTAACGGATGAAGAAGTGGATATTTACCTGACGGCCTTAATTGAAGAACTGATGCGTTTGAACACGAAGTTTGGTTGGACGATGCAATTCCACGCTAATGCTGTCCGTAACGGAAACAAGCAACTCTTTGAAAAATTGGGGGCCGACGTTGGTTGTGACTCAATGGGGAATCAACCTGACATGGCGGACCAATTAATGAAATTGTTAGAACACATGCAAGCAGAAAATAATATTCCGCGCTTGATTCTCTACTCCCTGAATCCGAATGATTGGATGGGCTTAGCAACTGGGATGGGGAACTTCTATGGCGATGGGGTGGATGCCCACGCCACGAAGCAAAAGCTCCAACTGGGTTGTGCATGGTGGTTCAATGACACCCGCCGGGGAATGGATCTTCAACTGCGAATTATGGCTGAAGAAAGTCTGTTACCAAACTTTGTTGGGATGCTGACGGATTCACGGAGTTTCTTATCCTACCCACGTCACGAATACTTCCGCCGGGTCCTTTGCAACTACCTTGGCGAGTTAATTGATTTAGGCCAGGCACCAGATGATGAAGAAGTGATGGGGAAGATTGCCCAAGACATTTCGTACAACAATGCTCATGAATACTTCCAGTTTGGTGACGTTGACTAAAAGGGGCGAAAAGAATGCAGACAATTGAAAGTACCACCTTCCGGGCGGAGATTGATGAACATGGCGCCCAACTAACACACCTCTACAATAAAGAAGAGGGCTTCGATTACATTTGGAATAACGATCTATGGCCTAAGCACGCTCCGGTATTATTTCCAGCAATTGGTCGCTCCGCAAACGATGCCTACCTAATTGATGGCAAGGAGTATGAAATGCCTCAACACGGCTTTGTTGCCGATCAGGACTTCACAGTGGTTGAAAATACAGGGAGTTGTCTTGTTCTAAACTTGGAAAACAACGAGGGGACGCAAAGGTACTTCCCGTTTGCTTTCAAGTTTGAGGTGATCTTTACGCTTACGGATGGAGGACTGACTCTTCACTTTAACGTTGTTAATAAAGAGAAGGATCGGGATTTTAGCTTCTCTCTTGGTTCTCATCCAGCCTTTAATGTTCCGATTAATCACGAGGGTTCCTTTACGGATTACCAAGTAGACTTTGAACCTGCCGGCCTAGCTTTAAAGAAATTTGAAATTGTTAAGACACCAAACCCGTACCGTGACGGAAAGGTTATTGATCTTACTGCAGCGGATGGGAGCCACATTGATCTCAACTACCCAATGTTTGAAGACGGTTTAGTTATTGTTGAGAATAAAGAGGTAACGGGAGTAATGCTCAGCTCAAAAAAGAGTAGCCACTCTATCCACTTGAACTTAGAAGATTTCCGTTACATTTGCCTTTGGACAAAGGAAGGGGCCCAAGCGCCGTTCCTTTGTTTGGAACCATTTGCTGGTCTGCCGGACGTTGCAGATCAAGAAGTAGAATTAATGGAAAAGGAAGCTAACACCAAGTTGATGGCGGGACAGAGTAAAGCGTTTGAGTACACCATTACTCTTAAGTAGGCCGTTCCTGTAACATAATTAGTCAGTTGAACAAGGAGAATGGCGGATAGTATTGAAACGTCGTTCTCCTTTGTTGTAAGGCGGTGGTTAGGTGAAAATTGATGTTTTAGAAGAGAATCTGTATACAGATATTAAGGATCACGCAACCAATGCAATTCAAAGGGCAATTAATGAGTGTTTTGAAGACGGTGGGGGAATCGTGGAAATTCCCGCTGGTGAATACACCATTAATTCCCTAGAACTTAAAAGTCACGTTACTCTAGAGTTGAAAAAAGGAGCCCTTTTAAAGGGGAGTGGGGATGAAAAATGCTACTTTCACCGGCCTGGGCCCTTTGAATTACTGGAGAATCATACCTCGATCAGTAGCTTGATTTATGCCCGTAATCAAAAGGAAATTGCGATTATCGGGGAGGGAACAATTGACGGAAATTACCGTCAGTTTGTTCTTCCCAACCAGGGAAATGAGCCACATTTAAAGTTTTATAAGTATCCACGGCCGATGGTGGTTTATTTTGAAGGCTGCCAGAACGTTTTGCTACAAGGAATCACCCTACAGCAAGCCCCTTTTTGGACGGTTCATTTAGTGGGAGATATTAACGTTGAGGTTGCAAATCTTCGGATTGAAAATGAGGTTCGGATGCCCAACACGGATGGAATTGATATTGACAGGAGCAAAAATGTGTACATCCATGATTGCTACTTTCATACCGGTGATGATGCCATCTGCCCTAAGTGTACAGAGGAAACAAGTCAGTATGGCGATGTAACTAATCTCCGAGTGGAAAATTGTCAGATTACGACCCAAAGTGCAGCCGTTAAGTTTGGTAGTAGTAGTTTTGGTAACTTCGAAAACTGTACGTTTAAGAATTTGGTGATTAAAGATACGAATCGCGGGATCGCTTTTCAACTTCGTGATCCGGGTAGCGCACGGAACGTTCTTTTTAAGGATATTACCATTGAGACAAAGCATTACAGTGAGCAGTGGTGGGGGGCAGGGGAACCAATTTATATCACCCTCCTTCCCCGTAATGACCAGACGGACCTTAGCGGTCAAGTAATTGAAAATATCCACTTTAAAAATATCCAATGTCATGCCGAAAATGGAATTGTGATGCAGTCAGTAGATCCTGGTCAGATTCAAAAGATCATCTTTGACCAAGTACATCTGGCATTACGGCAAAAAATCGGCCAACCGGTTCTCGTTGATTTCCGCCCTTGGAATGGTGATGATGACACCACTAAAAATGCCACTCAACTAGCCGCTGAAAGTAAGCGTGGTGGTAAAAAGCCGGTTGGAAAAGTTACTCGGACTTTAAGACCCATAATGGATCAATCGCAAAGCAAGTACCAATTGATTGATTGCGATGTGGTGGATGAATCGAGAACGAGAAGGGAAGGATTCGGCAATGACGATACCAAAGATTAGCAAAATGGAAGTAATTCCGGTGGCGGGATACGATAGTATGCTATTGAACTTAAGTGGAGCGCATGGCCCATATTTCACTAGAAACGTGGTGATTCTAACAACTGATCGTGGTGAAGAGGGGATCAGTGAGGTCCCTGGGGGACAAAAAATAACGGCGACGTTAGATGAAATTAAGAGTCTAGTCATCGGAACTCCAATTGGTGATTACAAGAGGGTGTTGTTAGAAGTACAGCACCGCTATCAGTCGCTAGATGCCGATGGCCGTGGCGAACAGACTTTTGATTTAAGAACTACGGTCCACGTTCAAACCGCAATCGAAACGGCGTTCCTAGATTTATTAGGAAAGTACTTGGAAGTTCCCGTTGCCGCTTTGCTAGGTGATGGACAGCAACGGAGCAAGGTCCCAGTATTGGGGTACTTATTTTACATTGGGGATCGTCATCAAACAGGACTCCCTTATGTTGGGCCGCAATCTAATAACGAGTGGGATCGAGTTCGTCGGGAACCGGCGCTAACACCGGAGGCCGTTGTAAAAGAAGCTACGGCAGCTTACCGTCGTTACGGTTTTACGACCTTTAAGTTAAAGGGAGGGGTCTTTGACGGAGAGACAGAAGTCCAAACGATAAAGGCTCTCCACGAAGCCTTCCCCAAGGCTCGCCTAGACCTTGACCCTAACGGTGCTTGGTCGTTGGAGGAGGCGGTCCATTATGCCAACGAGTTAAAGGGGATTTTACATTATATTGAAGACCCCTGTGGAGCGGAAAAAGGTTACTCAGGTCGGGAGATTTTAGCGGAATTTCAACGGCGAACGCATCTGCCAACCGCAACCAACATGGTCGACACAGATTGGCGCCAAATGGCAAACTCCCTAATCCTTAATGCTGTTTCGATCCCATTAGCCGATCCTCACTTTTGGACGATGCAAGGGGCGGTGGAAGTGGCGAAGATCTGCCAAGCTTTCCATCTTAATTGGGGAGTGCACTCTAATAACCACTTTGATATTTCCCTCGCCATGGTTGTTAATGCAGCTGCTGCCGCCCCAGGGGAAATTTACGCCGTTGATACCCACTGGATATGGCAAGATGGTCAAAATCTAACCACCACCCCAGATCAAATTCAAAATGGTCAAATCGAACTGGCACTAGGTCGAGTAGGTTTAGGGGTGACCATTGATCGAGGTGCGCTACAAAAGGCACACCAATTGTATGTAGATAATAATTTGGGCGTTCGCGATGATGCCTTGGCAATGCAATCAATTATTCCGGGTTGGACTTTTGATCCACACCGTCCCGCTCTAGTTCGTTAACGTAAATTCAGAAAGGATGATTTAAATGTTATACCCACAACAGACTGCAACCCGTACTCTTGAAGATCTTTCCGGAATGTGGAAATTTAGGGCCGAAACAGAACCAATTGACGCAACAAAGCCGTTAAGTGACTTTGTTTGGATGGCGGTTCCGGCCTCATTCAATGACCAAACGATGGACCAAAAGCTACGTAATCACTTGGGCTACTTTTGGTACGAGACTGGCTTTAATGTTCCTGTTGACCAGTTAAATAAGCGAAACGTACTACGCTTTGGCTCCGTTACCCATAATGCAGAAGTGTATGTAAATGGGAAGCTTGTTGTTAGTCACACTGGGGGCTTCACGCCATTTGAAGTGGATGTGACCGAACAACTAGTAGCGGGGGAAAATGACTTAAAGGTTCGGTTTAATAATTTGCTGGATAACTCAACCCTTCCATCAGCAGCGCTGGCTAAGGATGGGGATAAGTATAAGATGCAAACCCGCTTTGATTTTTATAACTACTCTGGGATCCACCGCCCGGTTCGCCTATATACGACTGGAGCTACTTACCTTGACCATATCTGGGTTAATTATACGGTTGACGGTGAAGTAACAAAGATTCATCCTGAGATTCACGTAGCTGGTGACTACGTAACGGCAACGGTAGAAGTAATTGATGAAGCCGAGGAAGTTGTAGCAAATAGTGAAAGCTTGGATGGGGAATTAACCATTGAACATACTCATCGTTGGCAACCGATGAACGCTTACCTCTACAAGTTGCGGGTTACGTTACGGGGTAAGGATAACGAATTGCTAGATACCTACACTAAGGAATTTGGGGTTCGGACAATTAAGGTTGAAAATGGCAAAATCCTAGTTAATGAAAAACCAGTGTACTTGACCGGGTTTGGGCGCCATGAAGACTCCCTAGCTTCTGGGAAAGGTTTGAACATGCCACTGGTTAACATGGACTATCAGATTATGAAGGATATGGGGGCCAACTCATTTAGAACCTCACACTACCCATACTCAGAAGAATCGATGCAACAAGCGGATCGTGAAGGGTTCTTAGTGATTGATGAAGTGCCGGCGGTTGGCTTGTTTGAAACCTTTAATGTAGCGGTGGGGATCGACATGAAGAAGGGGGAGACCTGGAAACATTTGACAACACACGAAAACCATAAGCGGGCACTTAGTGAAATGATCGAACGGGACTTTGATCACCCAAGTGTCATTATGTGGTCAGTTGCTAACGAACCAGCAAGTCATGAGGATGGGGCTCACGAGTACTTTGAAGAAATGATTAATTACACCAAGGAACTCGATAATCAAAAACGGCCAGTAACGGTGGTTAACATTCAATTTGCGGACGCGGATCATGACTTGATTGGAGACCTTCTGGATGTAATTTGCTTAAACCGGTACTTTGGTTGGTACATTGACTTTGCTGACCTTGAGGCTGCTAAGCGTAATTTGAAGAGTGAACTTGAAAAGTGGCATCAACTTTATCCAGATAAGCCGATTATGTTTACGGAATTTGGTGGCGATACGGTTGATGGAATGCACTCCCTCCTGCGTGTTCCTTACTCGGAGGAGTACCAAGTTGATTACTACAAGGCTAACTTTGAGGTCTTTGATGAGTTAGATTACGTAGTTGGTGAACAACTGTGGGCCTATGCCGACTTCGTAACTGACCCGGGAATGATTCGGATTGGTGGCGAGAACCGTAAGGGAATCTTTACTCGAGACCGGAAGCCGAAGATGATTGTTCACTATCTTAAGGACCGTTGGACGAACCTTCACCATAACTAGGGGGTAATCACGTGGTTAAGAGTGATTTTGAAAATGAGTTCTGGACCGTTACGACAGGGGATCTGGAGCAAAAACGCTCACCATTACGGACGCCGGTAAAGATAGAAATCCCCGAAGTTGGGGTAGACAAAATTACCGTTGACCCTAGTGTTCGTTACCAGAAATGGGTAGGTGTGGGAGCAGCACTAACGGATTCAAGTGCCAAATTGATTTGGGATCAAACGCCAGAACAACGGTCGGCTTTGTTACACGAATTATTTTCACCGGATGAGGGAGCTTACTCTGTTGTACGGGTCCCGATTGGGTCGTGTGATTTTACTAGCCAGGATTATTATTCTTACGATGACGTTCCCTATGGTGAGCATGATCATGACCTCCGCCATTTTTCAATTGGTGAAGGTAAGCCAGGAGCGAAAAACGCCACTAAGGACCTAAAGTACATCGTCCCGGTGTTACAAGAAATTTTAACGATTAATCCAGCTGTAAAGGTGATGGCATCACCTTGGTCAGGTCCAGCGTGGATGAAGAACACAGGGAAGATGACAATGGGAGGTCGCCTACGATTTGGTGAGTTTACCGGAAACGGTTATGCCCACAAGGATCATTTTGAAGCAGTTTATGCCAACTACTTTATTCAATATCTTAATGCCTATGCGAAGTATGGGATTCCAATTTACGCACTGACGATTCAAAACGAACCATCGAATGCAGCGATGTGGCCGGCAATGATCTGGAAGTTAGATGAAATTGCGGAGTTTGGTTACCAATACCTACGGCCCGCGTTGGATGAGTCCTATCCAGAGGTTAAACTTTTCTTTTGGGATGGGAGTTTGAATGTCTTTGACCATCCACTGACGGAAGATATTCGGCGAAAAGCGGCAGCCGCCTTTGATGGCTTTGCATTTCATACCTACGATGGGCCATATACAAACATTATGGAGATTAAGCGAGATTACCCCCATTGGGAATTGGCAATGACGGAAAGACGGTGTTTGTACCGTGATACTGTCGAGGACGCTTCCCATATTATGTTTGGTTTAATTGGAAATTGGCTAGTTCGCCAAGGCCTTTCAACCATCATCTTGTGGAACCTTGCCTTGGATGAACAAGGATTGCCGAACAAGGCCGGATCTACTGGCCGGCGGGGTGTTGTAACCATTGATCATCAAAGCGGAAAGGTTCAGCGGAACCTAGAGTATTATATGTTACGTAACCTTAGTCAAGATATTCCGGTTGGGGCAACATTGATTCGGTCAAGCTCTTACTCACCAGATGGATACACGGGAGGACTAACATCGACTGCATTCCAGGGTGGAGACGGCTCAATTGCAGTGCAACTCTATAACCCGACTAATAAAGCAAAAATGGCAGCCGTGACGATTGTGGGTTATGATCATGGTTGGCAGTCAGTAGAAGTGCCGGCTTATGGAACCGTTACTTGCCATAAGTCCAACGGTGAACTGAACGAAAGTCAGCCACGGCCAGACGAGGAGTTTACTCTTAATCCAACGAAACTGAATTTATCTGACGATGAAGCGCCCGGGAAAGGTGTTAACGCTAAATAAGATAACAAAAAGGGAACGTGTGATAGCGAAATCATGAATTTCGATCACGCGTTCTTTGCGTCCTTCGCGTAGTTGGCTTTGTTTGTCATTTGGTAATTTGTTAGAATTGAATTAATGAAAACGCATAACGAGGTAGAGAGATGAAAAGTAATCCAAAACACGAATCAGGGACCGTTACGATCCAAATGATTGCTAAGTTAGCAAACGTGTCCCACACCACGGTTTCGCGGGCGCTAAACGGGAGTGATTCGGTTAAACCAGCAACTAAAAAAAAGATTGTTGATTTGGCAAATGAGTTGGGCTACGTTCCTAACTACAGTGCCCGCCGCTTAGTGACGAGCCGGTCAGATACGATTGGAATTTTCTTTTCAGATCTAGAAACAGGGACGTCTGCTAGCTTCTTAACGGAAGTTATCGAACAAGCACAGCGGATGCTCCCTAAGCAGTACTCTCTATCAATTAACAGCATTCGAACGGCTTGGGAATCAGGGAAGGTTTCGGTAAGTAATTTTGATGGTGTGATCGTGATTAGCCAATCTCGAGAGGACCAACAATTTATTGATCAAATTAAACAACAGGGGATCCCGACCGTTATCTTAAACCGGAAAGTTGAAGGAGGAACCCTAGATAACTACGCCTTCAATGATTTCTTGGGTGAGCAAATAGCAACGGAATACGCCATTAGAATGGGACACCGTAAATTTGCCTTGATTAAAGGCGTGAACTCATTTGAGTCTTCATATCAACGGACAATGGGCTTTCAAAAAGCTTTAGCTAATCATCAAATTGAAATTGATCCGGCTATGATTAAAGAGGGGGATTACTTTCCCGAGAGTGGAAACCGGTTAATGCGTCAAATTCTCTCCAGTGGGCAGGTGCCGACATGCGTCATTTGTGAAAACGATGATATGGCGATTGGTGCTTTAAATGCGTGCTCTGACCTTGGGTATCGAGTACCGGAAGACATTTCATTAATTGGTTTCGATGACATGAGCTACTCGAAGTATCTAACGCCATCGTTAACGACAGTCCGTAAGCTAACGGCAGTACTAGTTAAGAAGGGAATTGAACGCTTAACCCAGTTGATTCAAGGAGAAACTTTTGCAACGCCGGTTCAAGAGGTAATTAATCCGGAGATTATTGTCCGGGCGTCTGTAAAAAGGCTTGCTCGTGGTGAAAGTGTCAATTAAATTAACGTAAAAAGCCGACCCAATGATCACGTGAAGGTGAAGTGAACCCACAAGTTTGGACAACTAAATTAAGCTACTAACTGATT
>OGGM01000561.1_pt1 | contig 24521 bp, 22 predicted proteins | sample 1571251 | NCBI WGS metagenome assembly OGGM01 (sample SAMEA2582076, study PRJEB24529) | metagenome | biome: Human gut stool | place: China | collected 2011 | reverse complement strand
TCTTCCCATCAGCGTACAAATCTTACATATCAGCCACAGCCTGCCCGTCTCTACATCCTTGTTTCAACAAATCACAATTTAATCTTCATCATCCATATTTTCTTCAGCATAGCCCTGACGTTTTCTTGCCATTTCATCACTTTCAAGATATTCATCATAAGTTGTAATCTTATCAATAAGCTGTCCGCTTGGAACTATTTCCATAATACGGTTAGCTGTTGTCTGTATAAACTGATGGTCATGTGATGTAAATAATGATACACCTTTAAATTTAATAAGACCATTATTAAGTGCTGTAATTGATTCCATATCAAGATGGTTGGTAGGATCGTCAAATACCAATACATTTGCTCCCATAATCATCATCTTAGATATAAGACATCTAACTTTTTCACCACCTGAAAGTACTTTAACCTTCTTTACACCATCATCACCGGCAAATAACATTCTTCCTAAGAAGCCTCTTACATACGTTGGATCTGGATCCGGTGAATACTGTGTAAGCCATTCAACGATTGTATCATCACAGTTAAATTCAGCTGCACTGTCCTTAGGGAAATATGCTGTAGATGTTGTTATACCCCACTTAAATGTTCCCTCATCAGGTTCAATCTCTCCCATAAGTATTCTAAAAAGTGTTGTTGTTGCAAGCTCGTTAGAACCTACAAATGCAATCTTGTCATCATGATTTACAATAAATGAAATATTATCAAGTACCTTAACACCATCTATTGTCTTAGATATCCCTTCAACCTGAAGAACTTCGTTACCTATTTCTCTTTCTGGTCTGAAATCAATATATGGATACTTTCTGCTTGATGGTCTGATATCATCAAGTTCAATCTTCTCTAATGCTCTCTTTCTTGATGTAGCCTGCTTAGACTTAGATGCATTAGCTGAGAATCTCTGGATAAACTCCTGTAATTCCTTAATCTTTTCTTCCTTCTTCTTGTTAGCTTCCTTCATCTGCTTAACAATTAACTGGCTTGATTCATACCAGAAATCATAATTACCTGCATATAATTGAATCTTTGCATAATCAATATCTGCAATCTGTGTACATACTTTGTTAAGGAAATAACGGTCATGTGATACTACAATAACAGTATTTTCAAAATTAATAAGAAATTCTTCAAGCCATGCAATAGCATCAAGATCTAAGTGGTTAGTAGGCTCATCGAGTAATAAAATATCAGGATTACCAAATAAGGCCTTTGCAAGAAGAACCTTAACCTTCTCACTACCATTGAGCTCGCTCATTGTCTTATAATGAAGGTCTGTCATAATTCCAAGACCATTAAGAAGCTGTGCTGCATCTGATTCTGCTTCCCATCCGTTCATATCTGCAAATTCAGCCTCTAACTCACTTGCTTTATTACCATCTTCCTCAGTAAAGTCTTCCTTAGCATAGATGGCTTCTTTCTCCTTCATTATCTGATAGAGTCTTTCATTACCCATCATTACTGTATCTAATACTGTATAATCGTCATACTTGAAGTGATCCTGTTCAAGGAAAGAAAGTCTCTGTCCCGGTGTAATAGTTACATCACCTTTGCTAGGTTCAATCTGTCCTGTAAGTATCTTTAAAAATGTTGACTTACCAGCTCCATTTGCACCTATAAGTCCATAACAGTTTCCTTCAGTAAATTTAATATTAACATCTTCAAATAAAGCCTTTTTTCCAATTCTTAAAGTAACATTATTTGCACTAATCATTCAATCTTCCTCCATATAATTCCACTTAATAGCAATCCTTATTAATATACACTAATAATAGTAAACTTGCAATATTAATAATTGTTTTTTATAACTATTGTATTTTATAGCTATATAACAAAACTTCATATAAATATCAGCTTATAAAACCGACCGTATATAAAATAATTAATGGGTCTTATATATCACTCTCCCAATATAGCATACAACTGAAATATACACATATATTATAGCAAATGATTATATAGACCCATTAAGCATTATTATTACAGATATTCTATCTATAATCTCTTAAATGTATTTCTTGAAAATATTATCAATTATCCAATACTGTAAAACTATAATTAATTTTCTGAAATATATTCATCAACATTGAATACATCTCCATCTTTAATCTTCTGTAAAAGTTCTTTAGCCGTATTAACTGCGTTCATATCCGGCTCAGTCATATATAATGACGGATATCCAAAGAAGTATGATGGACCATAAGTTCCTGTACCTGTAACGGCATATGTCTGTACATTCCATGGTTCCCCTTCCATTGTAAGCTTAACCATACTTGCAATATCATCGTCATCAAGACTTGTCTGGAACATTGATTCAACAGACTTAAGCACCGAAGAATAATTATAAAGAATTGATGGTGATGCTACCTTGTCAACGATACCCTGAATAGCTATCATCTGATCTCTTCCTCGCTGGTTATCCCCACCTGCTATATTCTGTCTTTCTCTACAGAATGCAAGTGCCGCTTTACCATTAACTTCATTCTTTCCTTCTACAAAATGAAATTCTACATCACTTGTATCAGGATGTGTGGTAAATTCAATCTCTGAATTCACTGTAATTCCACCAAGTGCATCAACAATTTCTTCAACACCTGTAAAATTAACTCTTACATAATAATCTATATCCCAGTTATAAAGCGCACTCAATGTTGCCATAGATGCATCCACACCAAATATACCGGCATGTGTAAGCTTGTCCTTACCAGTACCTGATGTAAGTGAATTAACATTTACATAGTAATCTCTCGGTGTATTTACAAGAAGTATCTGCTTTGTCTTAGGATTAACTTCAATAAGAATATTAACATCACTTCTACCTGACTGATTAAGTTCTCCACACTCATCATTACCTGACAGGTATATAGTAAATGTATCTGTTAACGTATTCTTATCAATCACAGGCTTCTTAATCTGTGATTCATATGTCTTGTTCTCAATTGTTCTTGTATCCTTTACAAAATCAGGATGTGATTCCTCTAAAGTTGAAACATATGATTCATTAACTATAATCGCACCAACTTCTTTGTTATATAAAGCATCAACTAACTTAGTAAAATCATCATAAGTCTGTGTCTTAATGGTCTTTCCTACGTTCTCATTAATGCTCTTTACTGTATCCTCCGTCTTCGTCTTATCAAGTACTGCATGATATCCAAAGTTATAATCTGCTGCATCTTTAATTGACTTTGCAGAATCATCCTTTAATACATATACTGATACTACGTCTTTCTTGGTATTATCACCTGATACAGAACTTAATGTTCCTTTTGCCTGATAGATATAAACGTCCCCAATAATCATAATCAAAGCAAGCAGAACCGCCAGCACCTTTCCAACCCAGTGAACCCTTGTAAACTGTGTATATACAATAAATGCTGTAATTAATACTAATACCACAATTCCGATAATTACATACTTATCAGGAACCATGTTAAGCCAAAATATCATAGCTGCAAACACAATAGCTGCTATAATCTCCACTGCTGATAATGCAAGACCTACAATCCTCATTATCTTCTTTTTCTTTTTTAGGCTTTTTTTACCACTTGTCTTCCCATTTGTTTTATTATCTGACATATTACTACTCCTTTTTCAGAAATACTAAAAAAGTATATCACATAAACTTATAAAATGCAAAAACTATTTTAGCTTTAATATTATTTCGTAATATTATTCAGAATTATTTTAGCTTTAATATTATTTATCTATCAGCTGCTTTATTATTACTTTCCGTTTCAAATATAAGAAGCATACAGTACTTAATAATATCAAGCTGTGTCTTATCAAACGGCATACACATTCCCATATAAGAATATATATTTTCAATACACTGTGAATACATATTCCCATCAACAACAGTCCTGCTGCCACCAACTGTCATTATATATGTATACAATGCATATAAAAGTGTAATTTTACGTTCATAATCATAAGCTTTAACCTGACCATATGCCTTCTTAATATTTTTTATATACATATCATCATTGAAACCATTTTTTTCAATCATCTGCCATATGCTTCCAGAACTGTCTGCGCAAAATGCTCCTGCCCTGTCAGACGTATATTCTAATAACACCTTATATACGGCCTTATGTGTATTTATCACAGAATCCGTATCCATAAATACTGTATTCCTTAACCATTCAAGTCTTGGTGGCAGCATCTGCTTATCTACACCTTTATTAAAACAAAAGACTTTTATCCGTTTCTTTAAAAAAAGCCTTTTGATATTTTCCAGTTCTGACAATACCGATATGTCTGTCATAAGCTCCTCTGATAACAATATAATTGCATATTCCTCGTTCTTTAATGCAATATTATTATAATATACGTTATCTTCCCTCACACAATTACATCCATCCTCTGATGAATCCTTAACACTAATTCCCCACTCATGCATATGATATGATATCTCTTCATAATCATATCTTCCATTTTTCGTTGAATAACAAATGTACAACTCTTCTCCCTCCGTATTTTTATAGTTTTTAACATTTGTAAATACAAGCAATCCCCCACAAAACATTTATATCATACTAACAGTATATTTTAAATATTATCATTCAAATACATATTTTAAATTCCTGAAACTAAACTAATTATTATTTTTTATAAATCCATATACATCTAAAACACCCCAGCCCTGCTGATTATATGGAACATCTATTTTCTTACAGAAACTTTTTAATCTTTTTTTTACATATTTAGGACTTATATTCTCATTATTCTCCTGCATATATCTTGCAATTGCACCGCTTACAATCGGTGCAGCCATTGATGTTCCACTCTTTATTGAATATGAATTTTTTCTGTTTGCACATGCTATCATATCAGAGCCTGCTACAACAAGCTCTGGCTTTACTATACAACATGCTGTAGGTCCTCTTCCTGAATAATATTTTATGCCCTGATTTTTTCTGTATCCATTTTGATTTTTGTGTTTTTTATCATGTGATACCATATAAGAATAATCATCATATGCGCCTACAGTAATTATCTTTCTGCTTATTCCCGGTGCCGTTACGCTATTGACATCAGGTCCGCTGTTTCCTGCCGCCGCAACTACTACAATCCCTTCATCCCACAGACTCTCTACTGCTTTTACCAGTCTGGAATCCTCATCCAGAGCCATGCTTTGTGTGGTTCCAAATGAAATATTTACAACCCTTATATTATACTTTTTTTTATTTTCACTAATCCATGAAAGTCCTGATATTACATTTTCTACTTTGCCATTTCCAGCCTTATCCAGCACCTTCACCGCAATAATACCAGCATTTTTTGCAATTCCTCTGTATCTTCCACCTGATGCTGCACCACTTCCGGCAATAATTCCACTTACATGTGTTCCATGTCCACTGTCATCATATGGATTCTTTTTATTATTTACAAAATCAGCAAATGCCACTATCCTGTTGTCAAAATCACGATGTCTGTAAATCCCTGTATCAATTACCGCAACACCTATATACATTTTAATCAATTCCCACCCATAATATCAGTCAGATTAACAGCACTGTTTATGTTACCGTTCAGATAAAGCCCACACATACCACTGTCAATCTATAACAATTTAATTGCTTTTTATATAAATATGCCTTATAATAATTATATTATATGTCGTTTTATGCTGTATGTGACTAATCATTTTTCAGGTATTTTATCATATATAACATATTACGCTTTGCGAACATCAATAGTGGGCAAGAATGGAGGATTATTATGGAAAATAAGAAAATAGTAGTTGCTTTGGGAAGAAATGCTTTTGGTACAACATTTCCTGAACAACAGACTAACGTTAAGAAGGCAGCTATGGCAATTGCTGACTTAGTAGAAGCTAAGTACCAGGTTGTTATTACTCACAGTAACGGTCCTCAGGTTGGTATGATTCAGACAGCCATGACTGAATTTGCAAGACTTGAACCTGATGACAGAACTGTAGCTCCTATGTCAGTCTGTGGAGCAATGAGCGAAGGATATATAGGCTATGATTTACAGAATGCAATACGTGAAGAATTATTAAACAGAGGTATCAGCAAGACTGTATCTACAATTATCACACAGGTACGTGTAGACCCATTTGATATTGCTTTCAGTGAACCATCCAAGATTATTGGAAGATTTATGTCTAAGGAAGATGCTGATGCCGAAGAAGAAAAGGGTAATCATGTTATTGAAGAAGAACCGGGAAAGTTCAGAAGAATTATTGCTTCTCCAATGCCTATAGATATTTATGAAATTGATGCTATTAAGGCTTTACTTGATGCTGACCAGATAGTAATCGCTGCCGGCGGCGGTGGTATTCCTGTTCTTGAGCAGGGTACTCATCTTAAGGGTGCAAGTGCCATTATTGAAAAGGATTATACAGCAGCCAAGCTTGCTGAATTAACAGGTGCAGGAACACTTCTTTTCCTTACAGGATATGATAACCTTACTATCGGAAAAGGAACTGATGAAGAGAAAGTCTTTGAAAAAGTAACAGCCGGTGAATTACATGATTATATAAGACAGGGTCATTTCCCTGCAAAGACAACCTTCCCTAAGGTTGATGCCTCAATCCGTTTTGTAACTGCAGATTCATCACGTAAGGCAGTTATTTCCAATATTGATAAGGCTAAGTTAAGTCTTAGCGGTAAGGCTGGTACAACTATAACAGCATAATCCGGATTATCCTATTTTTGCAATATTTTAAATTCACTCATTTATAGCTGATATAGTAAATAATCCAATATACACATTTTATTATTCCATATTATTTTATAGGGAATACCGGACTGTGTATATTGGATTTATTTTTAACTAAAAAACAGCTGGTATTTAACCAGCCACTTTTAAAATCATGATATCAATAACCTTATATAACAGACAATACACATGCATAGGTTATTTTTATCAGCTTAACCTGAATATTACTCCTGTATTTTACTCTTATTAATCCTATTTTTAATCTCTTCCATTCGGATATCCAGAAGCATACTTGTTTCTGCACACTCTTTTAAGTCTTTTGCAAGCTCTTCCGCATCTGATGGATTAATCTCCTTTTTATATCTTAATTTATGTTCAAGGCTTGCCCAGAAGTCCATCGCAATAGTCCTTAGCTGAACCTCAACCTTTACATTTCTCTTTTCATTCTGTAAAAATATTGGTACCTGTACTATAAGATGCAGACTTCTGTATCCCCCTTCTTTAGGTCTTTTTATGTAATCCTTAATCTCAACAAGTCTGATATCATCCTGATTCAGAAAACATTTTGCAAGGTAATAAATATCTTCCCTGAATGAGCATATTACCCGTACTCCTGCAATATCATTTATATTCTCATCCATAGACTCAAGCGTAGGCTTTATATTCTTTCGTTGAATTTTTTCCACTATACTGTCAAATGACTTTACTCTGGATTTAATAGCTTCTATTGGGTTTCTGTCATATTCAAGTGAAAACTGTTCATTAAGAACCTTAAACTTTGTCTCAACCTCCATAACAGCACATTTGTATCTTGACATTACTACATTCATTTTTTCCTTATTTGATGATAGTGCTTCTGCAATCTGTCTCCTTTGTACATCAGAACTATCCCCCTCATACGATACTGTATTATTTAATTCTATACCCATTAAAATCCTCATTTCTGAGCGGTTCACGTATTATCTGTATATATTATTATATTGTTATGATATTATTAAAAATATCTTTTACTATACAGTCTCTTTTAAAACAGTTCATTAAATTGCCGCCCCAGATTATTATACCATTTTTTCCATTTGTGAAAATATGTTTTACAATTTCTTAATAAAGTTTTTAAACCGTTTTTTTTATTATTTTTATAAATTCATCAATGCCAAAGTCTATATATGTCTCTGAGCAGACCTCTTTACAAGTTTATTTTTACAATATATAAATGCCGGAATCAGGAAAATATCTGCCGCTATCCATGCAAGCGGATTAGCAAGACACGCACCGTCATAGCCCATCAGCGGAACAAGTGTTAATGCCGCAAACGTTCTGGCAACCATTTCAAATGCACCTGCCAGTATCGCAAATACAGAAAATCCCATTCCCTGTATACAGAAACGTACAACATTTACAAACGTTAACGGAATATAAAATGCCGCACTAGCTATTATAAATCTGTAAGTTAATGCAATTATTTGCACCTCTGATGCATCAACGAATAATAAAGCGATATAATCTGCAGTAAAATAAAGTAATACAAATGCAATTATACTATATATTATTCCAATAAGTCCTGCCGAACGTATTCCCCTGCCAAGACGCTTAAATTCACCGGCACCGACATTTTGTCCACCATATGTTGCCATGGTTGAACCCAATGCATCAAATGGACAACATGTAAAGTTAAATATCTTAGATGCCGCTGTCATTGAAGCTACATAGACAGAACCGAGCGTATTAACTGCTGCCTGTAATATAACACTTCCAATCGCTGTAATAGAATACTGCAATCCCATAGGAACACCATTTATACAAAGATTACTTATACACTTTCTGTCAATTACTCTGTCTGTTTTAGAAAGCCTTAAAAGTTCAAATTTCTTATTCATATAGACCAGACAGCCTATACCTGATATGAGCTGTGAAATATCCGTTGCCCATGCTGCTCCTGCCACACCCATTTTAAAACACATAATAAATACAAAGTCAAGAATAATATTGATAACTGCTGACAGAACAAGAAATACTACCGGTGTCCTGCTGTCTCCGACAGCCCTTATTATTCCTGATACTATATTATACAAAAATACAGTTGGTATCCCCGCAAATATTATTACTATATAATTATATGAATGTGTATATATACTTTCCGGTGTACGCATTACTGTAAGTATAGCATTACAAAATACGACTGAAAGTATTGTCAGCCCAACAGCAAATGCAATTCCAAGTATATATGAATTATATACATATTTTCTAAGCTGTGAATATTTTTTTGCCCCAAACTGCTGTGCAACCGGAATTGAAAAACCTGTACATATTCCCATACAGAAACCTATTATCATAAAATTAATACCACTTGTAGCGCCGACACCAGCGAGTGCATCAACACCTAATGTCTTCCCTACTATCATGGTATCAACAAGATTATAAAACTGCTGAAATAACATTCCAAGAAGCATCGGTATAGCAAAGCTGAGTATGAGCTTCATTGGTGAACCTTGTGACATATCCTTTGTTTTGCCTGCCATATTAACCTCATTTCTATATCCGTAAAGCCGTACAGCCATTAGACTCCCTACCTGCCTGACATATACCGGATATCTTAAATTGCCCATTAATCTCTTTAATAATAATCCCCACAAGTCCGATATTGTATCATCTATCATAAAAGATTGCAAGAGGTTTTGATATTAACTTTAGCTGTTTTGATATTAACTTTAGAGCTTGTAAAATGCTGATTTAATATTGTCCTGATACAATTATTATACATATATAAATTATCTTTACAGGATTTTACATAAATTAGTATAATTAGTCTATCTTAATAGATTATATAACAAAAGCCGGCAGTCCAGCCGGCTTTTGTTATATTACAATGTTAATTATTCAGACATTGTTTTATTACTTATTTTTACTAATTACTTATTATCATTTATTTTTATCATTTATTTTTACTGCTTGTTATTAATTATATCCGTAAATTTCCTTCTTTATCATAAAAATACAAGGGGTATAAATGATTATACTTTCTATTTAATTCTACACTTATATACATGGTATCAACTGATACGCATCTAAATTCTATCAGCCAGTGACCATTATAGCAGCCTAGAGATGTAACATCTGATACACATTGTTTGTCGGGATTCTTTTTGTAACATTCATCCATCAATTGATTTTCTATACCATCCCACATATCAACAAATCTATCATCTGCTTCACTATATGAGCAGACTCCCAAATCTTTTATAACACTTATACATCTGCCATCATCTGTCCATTCATATGTATCTAATATATATGGATTATCAGCATCAAAATACTTATAATAACCTTCTCCATCAAATTCTTCTACAAACTTATTGCCAAATCTGTCATATCCGTCAAATTCCTCTGATACAATACAACCATTAACTATTTCTTTTCCGTCATATGTTCCATTGTATCCGAAGTCTACTAATCCGTTGGTTATCTTCCAGTTTCCATATTCATTGTCTGCAAGACCATTATAATTAAAATTAATAGCTCCATCTTCTACATACCACCAGCCATTGTTATCAAGCTGTAAATACTGATTTACCGGTTCTGCTGCTATCACCTTACTCTTAGCTGGTATAAATATACAGAATGCAATTACAGTTGTTGCTGTCATTAATTTTATGGTTTTAAAAACACTCTTTCTCTGTATATATTTCCCTCATATCTTCATATATATTTTTTCAATGCTTTTATTTAATAGTAACCTATATGTTTTATATTTTCAAGTAATAAAATTTCTGTCCCCTGACGAGGATTCATTATTCTTAACACGATTTTAAAAATTACTTATTAAGTAGAGATAAAATAAGTGTTTCCGTCCCCTAACGGGGATTCATTATTCTTAACGTGACAAGTACATACTGCCTAAGCATAAAGGACTTACAGTGTTTCCGTCCCCTGACGGGGATTCATTATTCTTAACACAATAGATAAACCGCCGAGAACATGGTATAACCCAGTTTCCGTCCCCTAACGGGGATTCATTATTCTTAACGATTTAATTCATTACGCTAGTAGGTGAGGCGTTCCCTGTTTCCGTTCCCTAACGGGGATTCATTATTCTTAACATATCTGTCAGATGCTTCTGAAAAGCGTTTTATTGTTTCCGTCCCCTAACGGGGATTCATTATTCTTAACGGAAACAAAGAATTTTTTAGAACTGGTAACACAAAGGTTTCCGTCCCCTAACGGGGATTCATTATTCTTAACAAACAAAAGTAATCTGTGTCTGTGACACAAGAGAGAGTTTCCGTCCCCTAACGGGGATTCATTATTCTTAACCAAGAACAAATCAATATTAAATTATTTCTAACATATGTTTCCGTCCCCTAACGGGGATTCATTATTCTTAACCCTGTCCGTGCCACCCCAGTATTTATGCTGGCTTATCTGGTACTTTGCGGCGCAAAAGGAATTTTACATAATCCACAGCCCATAACAAATATAAAAACTCCTTCTAACCCAGTGATTACCTGCTGCGGAGCAAAAATCACACATTCAGATTAACTATTGTATAGTTTAACATGCTTCAACCAGAAAATCAAACTTAATTTTACAATTTAATTTTCAGCAAATACAGTATGAATAATCAGATTATCAACCTGATTATTCACACCATACATACCAAATACTAATCCACCTTTCTGAACAACTTCATTGCTGGGATACTATGCTTCTACTATCTTACCGGCAACTGCACATGCTGCCGCTGTCTTAGGTGAAGCAAGATAAATTCCAACCTTTGATGTACCCATTCTTCCAAGGAAGTTACGATTGTTAGTTGCAACTACCTTTTCTCCATCTGTAAGAATACCACCTGTTCGTCCGCAGCATAAACCACAGCTAGGATGTGTAATAATTGCTCCTGCCTTAGCAAGTATAGCCATAGTTCCATTTTCAACAGCCTGTGTATATATCTTACGGCTGGCCGGTGTAACGATAAGCTTAACAAATGGTGCAACCTTTTTATCCTTGAGAATCTCTGCTGCCGCCATAAGGTCTTCAAGACGTCCGTTAGTACATGAACCGATAAATACCTGATCAATCTTAGTTCCCTCAAGCTCTGATACAGGCTTTACATTATCTACATTAGAAGGACATGCCATAACCGGAACAAAATCCTCTGCCTTATAATTAATTGTCCTGCAATATACCGCATCATCATCACCGACAAGATTCTTTTCCTTATCAGTAAGAGTAATCTCACAATACTGTGCAGTCTTTTCATCAGGTGTAAATAATGCACATTTTGCTCCTGCTTCGATAGCCATATTAGACATTGACATTCTTGAAGCAACTGACATGTTATCAACTGTATCTCCACTAAATTCAAGTGCTTTATATGTAGCACCGTCTGCTCCAAGGTCACCAATAAGTCTTAAGATAATATCTTTAGCCATAACATTTTCAGGAAGCTTACCTGTAATATTAACTTTAATTGTCTCCGGAACCTTTACCCACATAGTACCTGTTCCCAGTATACTTGCCATCTCTGTATAACCGATACCTGATGAAAATGCACCAACACATCCATAAGTAGTTGTGTGGCTGTCTGTTCCAAATACGATATTACCCGGCTTAACATAACCTGCCTCTGTCATAAGCTGATGACATATGCCGTCAGCCCTGTGGATATTTTTCATGCCATATTTTTTAACAAATTCATTACCTATCTTAAAATGTCTTGTGTCATCCACCTGGCTTGCAGGAACGAGATGGTCATATATAAGTACAACCTTATCAGCATCCCACAACTTCTTAAATCCCATTTCTTCGAATTTTGATGCTACAAATGGAATAAAAATATCATGTATCATTACTCTGTCAACATTGACTGTAACAATCTCTCCAGCCTTTACATCTTTTCCTATATTATTTCTGATTATTTTTTCAATTATTGTATGTCCCATTCCACTTACTCCTTTTATAATAATCTTTTTGTCTGTTACATTAGTCAAGACCATTTAACTTACGCATTGCCTTAACAAGACCACCTGCGTTAATTATGTCTAAAAGGTTCTGTGGAAGTGCTGATATATGATAATTCTTACCATTACATTCAATATTTTCACCTACGGTAACAGTAATTGTATCACCTTCCTTTACATTCTCATGTAAGCTGTCCTGTTCAATCAGCAACAGACCGTTATTAATCGAATTACGGAAAAAGATTCTTGCAAATGATTTTGCAATTACACATTTAATTCCTAACGCTTTAATAATCTCGGGTGCCTGCTCTCTTGATGAACCACATCCAAAGTTCTTACCGGCCACAATAATATCGCCTTCGCTAATCTGTGCTGCGAGCTCAGGTCTTAACGGTGAAAATGCATATGGCTTCATATCATCTACCGTCTTTAATGCAAGATATTCTGTAGGTATAATTATATCTGTATCAATATCATCACCAAGTACCCATACTTTTCCTGTGAAATTTTCCATATTATACTCCGTTCTGCAGACATTTTATATACAAAACTGCCGTATGTTACCGATATATGGCAGTATAATAACAGTTGCTTTGCGATGCCTGCGTCACAAAGCAACTGCCTTTTTATCTTTTATATCTCTTTTTATCTTTTATACTTCTTTTTTCTTTTATACTGATTATTTGCATTATATTCTGTCTGCTGTTGTTATCTCACCTGCTATTGCTGAAGCAGTAACAGTTGCAGCCGATGCAAGATATACAAATGAATCCGGACTTCCGGCACGTCCTTTAAAATTCCTTGTACCTGTACTTATAAGTGTTTCTCCTGCACCAATCACACCTTGACAGCTTCCCCAGCATACACTACAGTTAGGATTCATAACTATAGCACCGGCATCCATAAATATCTTTATAAGTCCCTCATCTAATGCCTGCTCATATACTGTCTGACTGGCAGGAACTACTAAAAATCTTACGAGCGGATTAACTTTTTTACCTTTGATAATATTTGCACCAACTCTTAAATCTTCAATTCGTCCGTTATTACATGAACCTAAAAATGCTTCATCAATATGTACACCAAGACACTCTGTAGCATCAACTACACTATCAACAAAATGTGGCTTTGCAACAATAGGCTTAATAGTACTTAAATCTATATCATATACTTTTGCAAATTCAGCATCCTCATCACTCTTAAATGAATACTTAGGTTCTCTTCCATGTGCCTTAAGATATTCAAGTGTGATATCATCTACCTCCATAAGTGCTGTCTTAGCACCTGCCTCAACACAAAGGTTACATATAGCCGCCCTGTCACTTATTGTAAGATTTTTCATTCCATCTCCTGCAAATTCCATTGCCATATAGTTAGCACCATTTGCACCTATCATACCGATAATTGTAAGAATGAGATCCCTTGCATACACACCATCATTTAATTTACCTGTAAGATTAAATCTTAAAGTTTCAGGTACTAATAACCACGACTTGCCTGTAACCATCGCATACAGATAGTCAGTACATCCGACTCCTGTGCCAAATGCTCCTAAAGCACCATATGCACATGTATGGCTGTCCGCGCCAAATATTAATTCACCCGGTCTTACATGATTTTCAAGCATAATCTGATGACAGACCCCCGCGCCCTCATAAAACTTAATATTATGCTCCTTTGCAAAATCTCTCATTTTCTTATGTGAATTAGCAGTCTTTACGCTGTCACAAGGAACATTGTGGTCTACAATCCATACGAGCTTATCAACATCGGCTATATGTGGATTCTTTAACTTATTATACATATCTATTGTAAGATGTGTTGTTCCATCATTACTCATCATACGGTCAAGCTCTACTGTATGTATATCTCCCGGCTTAACTTCTTTAACTCCTGCTGCCGCAGCAATTATCTTCTCGGCAATTGTCATTCCCATATTTTTCTCCATTCCGCAGACCTTAAAAATTCTGACTTCTGACTATGACCATATTTAACTTATATATATTGCTGCATATGGCCATACAGCCTTTCAAATTATATTTACATCTCTGCTATATCTTAATTATAAAATCAATATTTACTTATTAAGAGAGGCGATAAGACCACCCTGATCTAATATTCCCTGCATATAAGGTGGAAGCTTAGTACATTCATATTGCTTTCCATTAACATTAACAATACCCTCTGTAAGTAATAATTCCATCTCATCTCCGCTTTCCACATTGTCATGTAAATCCTTACATACAATAACCGGAAGTCCTATATTAATTGCATTACGATAAAATATTCTTGCAAATGATTTTGCTATAACAGCCTTGACACCCAACGCCTTAAGTACACTTGGTGCCTGTTCTCTTGATGAACCACATCCAAAATTATCTGAAGCCACCACATAATCTCCCGGCTTAACATTTGCCGCAAAGTCCTTATCAAGCGACTCAAATGTATGAACCTTCATCTCATCTATTGTAGGATATAAAAGATACTGTGACGCAATAATCTGGTCAGTATCTACATCTTTGTCAAATTTGAATATCTTTCCCATCGTAATTCCTCCTGATTTCTTCGTAATATACAGATTATTTAATCAATACTTATAAATAATATTAATAAAAATTACTGTATAAAATTTAATAATAAACATCTTTAGCAATATATCCATGAACATTTGTAACTTATCAAGACGCCTATTCTATTTATTATATTCTATATAACAATATTTGTAAATTATTTTATCTTTTATACATTCTTAAATCTTTTTAATTATTTTAATTGATTTTCTATATAAAAAGACTGCCGTACTAATTAAAATCATACCAGCACATAAAATTGATAAATATTATTATCTATACTTGTACCGGTATTTCTTAGCACGGCAGTCTGTTATTACTGCTTATATCGCATTGTGAAATATCATTACATATTTACTTAAATGATTACATGGCATATATCATATAAATTTACTTAAATGATTACATTGCATATATTATATATATTTACTTAATTGATTACATTACATATATCATATATATTTACTTAATTGATTACATTGCATATATCACATACTTACTTAAATAATGTCTTATATGGCTTTCCCTTAGCAAATACCGCTCTCATCTTAGGGAACTTATTAAGCAATGCTCTTACTATAAAGTAAGCTATTATACCATATAATGAACCAAGAATAAGACTTGCAAGTACATCTGTAGGATAATGCACTGTAAGATATAATCTTGATACAGATATCATAACTGCAACTATAATTGTATATATCCCTTCTTTTTTATACCACATAAACATCGCAAGTGCCGCAGCAAACGAAGCAGATGTATGACCTGATGGGAAAGACCAGTCATGAATAGTGGCAAATATTCCATATAATTCAGTCTGGCTAAGGGTTGGATCTGCCACGAATGGTCTTGTTCTGTGATACAGATTTTTCATAACACCATTACACATTATAAGTGATAATATAAGTGCTATTGCCATTGTAAGTCCTACTCTTCTATACTTCTTAGGTAAAATTGTTAATAATGCAAGTGCCAGTAATATCCATAATATTCCTGCATCTCCAAGACATGTAAATGCATACATTATGGGATTCAGTACTACATTATGTATTGAACCAAACCAGTGTAAAATCTGTAATTCCATTAAATTTCTCCTTTTTTGTGTTATAAATATAACTTCATGTCATTAAAAACGCATATTGAACAATAACATATTTTAAATGGTATATCAATATATCTATTTAAGCCTTATTATCTTTCTTAATAGCTTCCTTGATATAATCGTATATTAATTTATATGTATCATTATCATAATGAAGTCCGTCAACAGTCACATATCCCTGTGATTGTAAATAACTGTAAGTATCTATTATGTGAACGTCTGATGTTAATTCTGCCTTCATAGCTTTATTAAATTCATTTATGGTATTATTTTCCACACTATATCCATATGAAACTTCCTTCTTCTCATCTACAGGATTAACAAGCATATAATATATCTTACAATCCATCTCATCAGCCATACTATTGATTGTTGTTATATATTTTTCTCTGCTATACTTAAGGTCATTGACCCCCAGTCCTATAATAAGTGCTGTATTCTTATCACATGACTGCTTTATAAGGCTCATCTGTTCTTCAAGATACGAATATCCCATATTATTCTTTGCGATAAATGTATCTGTATCTTCTTTATATGCAGACATTCCTACATATCTTGAATCTCCTACAAATACATATTTATTGACATGATTGTTATTATTATCCTTATCCTCATTGTTCACTGCAGTCCTATCACTCTTAACCTCTGATGTACTTTGTGTTACAACTGATGTTTCATTACTACTGCCGGCACTTTGTGGAATAACTTTAAAAATATATGCCAGTTCTATAATAATTGCTGCCGCTCCCAGTATAATAAATATAATTTGTATCCATCTAAACCTGCTGCCCGATTTTTTGTTACTACTCATTATAACCCTCTTCTATATTATATAATTTGTCAGTTTCATCATATATTCTGCCGTTTCCACATGATGAACTATTTTTTTAATATTGCCGCCTTACAATTGTATTGTTCACACTAATCTCCAATTCCAACTGACTGCTTTGCAAGCTTATCCGCCAGTTCATTACCTTCAACGCCTGAATGTCCTTTTACTTTTACAAATCTTATATTTATCTTGTCTTTAACAGAATTAACATACTCATAATATGCAATCGTTCCTTTTTTATTACGCTTCCACAGTCCCATCGCCCACATCTCTATGCCCATGTAGTCATAATATATGTCAATTTCACTTAGTCCCAGCTGAATTGCTTTCTTTATAGCTGCCATACTCCCAAGCACTTCCCCGGCAACATTTCTCATTGATGCCATATCTGAATCATTGCCACTTCCTTGAATGTATTCTCTTTTATCATCGTATTCAATAAAGCCACCGTAACCATATGTATGTGTAGCTATATTAAACGAACCGTCAACAAAAGCAAATGGTCTTTTTCCATTTACAGCATCCTGTTGTGCAGCTTCCCTGTTAATTACATCACATTTTTTTAATCTATCTTCTGATGACAATCCATCTGATATTCCTAAAAATGCCTTCGCATCAGCTTCATTGGTAAAACTCTTATACTGTGCACCGGAATAACCATCAACCACTGCCTTACATTCAGCCCATGAACGGAATATTCCTGTCTTAATCCCTTTTCTTACCGCATAATACTTTGATGCCATAAATTCCTCCGGTTATTAATCATTGTATATCCTTATTCGTATATAAATATTATTATCCCTATACAAAATCTATATAAATTATTTTTTTACCTTTACAGACTCCCAAATAACTTATTTGAACAGACACAAGAGGTTAAATTAATATACCCTTATTACTCCTGAAATCTCTGATATAACAGACATTCCTTTAAATACAGCCATTGCATCATTGAAATAACTCTCTTCAACCTCATCGGTAATTATAACAAGCTCTGCTATTCCCTCCTTACGGCTCTTTTGTACAACCTGTGCTATACTTACACTATTATTACCAAGTACACTTGCTATATTGGCAAGTACGCCGGGACGGTCTGCTGCCTTGATTCTCAAGAAGAACTTGCTGCTTGTATCCGCTATATTCTTAACCGGTATTGACTTGTAACAGCTACATCCTACTCGTCCACAACAATTATTTACAATATTTCTCATAACATCTACAACATCACCCATTACTGCACTTGCTGTTGGCATCTGACCTGCTCCGCGTCCCATAAACATTGCATCATCCATAGCATCTGCATGAACAAATACTGCATTAAGTGATTCTCTTACTCCGGCAAGCGGGTGTTCCTGTGGAATAAGCATAGGATGAACCTTAACCTCAATTCCTGACTGTGTATTTCTTGCAACCCCGAGCAGCTTGATTACATATCCAAATTCCTTTGCATAACTGATATCATCGGCAGTTATCTTAGTTATTCCTTCTGTATATACCTGTGAAAATGTAACCCTTGAGTTAAATGCAAGTGATGCCATTATTGCAATCTTTCTACCGGCATCATATCCTTCAACATCGGCTGTAGGATCTGCTTCCGCATATCCAAGCTGCGTAGCTTCCTCAAGAGCCGCCTCATAACTCATTCCTGTCTCTGTCATCTTAGTAAGGATATAATTAGTTGTTCCATTTACTATTCCCATTACCTCAGATATATGATTACCTGCCATACTCTGCTTTAACGGACGTATAATAGGTATAGCGCCTGCTACAGCAGCCTCAAACTGTAAGTCAGCTCCTGTCTCATCCGCAGCATGCATTATCTCCTGACCATGCTCTGCAAGCAGATCCTTATTAGCTGTTACGACCTGCTTACCTGCCTTAAGTGCTTCTATAACATATGTTCTTGCCGGTTCTATTCCACCCATAAGCTCGATTACAATATCTATCTGTGGGTCACTTACTATTTCCTCCCATGAATCTGTAAGAATAGATTTATCAAATCCCGGTCTTTCCTTATTAAGACTTCTTACAAGTACTTTTTTAATCTCTAACCTTGCACCGGTCTTATTAAGAAAATCCTCTGACATCATGCCTGCCAGCTTATATACACCACTTCCTACTGTTCCTGCTCCTAATATTGCTGCTCTTATAATTCTGTTGCCTTCCATTATTTCCTCCACATTATAAAATATATTTTTTATTATAACACATATTCATTAATTCTCAAAATTTAGTTTTCGTATGTTTTAAAGAATCAGATAATGGATATATACTTACAGACTGTCTGATAGAATATGACATTCTTACAACATATAATTTTTCAGATAGGGAAGAACTGGAAAATGAGCATTTTCCAATGCCTGACAGGAAATCTTATATAAAAAATCAAAAGACTACACTTGGATAAGACTGAAAATTAGCAAAAGGACAGAAGCAATGTCATAATTCATACATTCATTCTGTCCCTTTTGCCGATTAGAGTATATAGGATATTTCAACAGACACCTATAACAACTCCTTGTATATTTTTAAATCTTCATCCTTAAACACATTAAAAATTACCTTTTTTATTCTGCTGTCTTTGTTAAGATACTGCTTTACAGTGTTCGTTGCAATCTCGGCAGCCCGTTGCTGTGGAAAACGGAATACTCCCGTAGACAGGCAACAGAATGCAATAGATTCTGCACCTGTATCGGCCGCAAGCTTTAGGCACTCCGTGTAGCAGCTTTCGAGCAGATCCTCATCTTCTTTTATGACTTCGCATTGTATAATAGGTCCTACCGTATGAAGAATATATTTTGCCGGAAGATTATAGCCTGATGTTATCTTTGCTCTGCCGGTCTCTTCTTCATGTCCCTGCTTTGTCATAATTTCATGCATTTTCAGACGCAGCTCAACTCCTGCATAAGTATGAATAAAGTTATCAATACAGGCATGCATCGGTGAAAAACACCCTAGCATCTGTGAGTTGCAGGCATTTACGATTGCATCACATTTCAGTGTCGTAATATCGCCCTGCCAGATATATAATCTCGAATCGGATTTTACAGGTGTAAGCATGGCAACATCTGTGATTCCACGCTCTATATTTCTTTCTGTAAGATATTCATCCTGTATTTTCAAAAAATCATTACTGATTGGTCTTGGTGGTCTGACATTCATAAGTGAGCGGAGCAGATTTTCCTGTCCCTGCTTATCCGTAGGAATGTTCTGTCTGCCAAACCGTATTTCTTCTTTTAAAAGATACTGAATCAGATATTCTCTTCGCTCATCCTGTGTCATAATAATTCTCCATTCTTGCGCTGCCTCTAAGCGCATCTTAAGTTTGTGCGAAGCACAAATCTTGCGGGTGAAAAATCTTATTTTTCACACTAGCCCCATTATATCAGTAATTACCTTTGCCATATCACCGCCAATACCAATTGCACGTTTCCCGAGACTTTCCGGCACAACCGCTTCTTCCATATTCAGACGTATCAGACTGTATGACGGGTTCTCCCGCACCATCTTTTCAAAAGGGAATCGTATAATAATAGGAGTGTTAAATCCAACTCCAAGTTCCAAAAGAACAACCTTTTTATCCCTATTCTGTTCCAGAAAATCCGCATATCTGTCAGCTGCCTTATGCCAAGCTTCATCTTCCACAAAATAATTATCACAACGCAGATTCATAGCCATATTTCCGTCACACACCGGACATTTTGGTACAAGCTCTGATGGAATCAGACAGTCTTTTCTTGCTTCATCCATTTTATGAAACAGATCTTTTGCATCATATGTTTTTTGATGACAAGCTTTCTGGCACTGTATTTTTCCATAGTCTCCCTGTGTTGCAAATATTCTTTTTTCATCAAATCCTGCTTTATAAAACTGATGGTCCACATTGGTAGTCAATACAAAATACTCCTTGCTTTTCACAATATCATAAAGCTCAGTATAAAGCGGCAATGCCGGAGGAGCAAATAGGTTCATCAATGCATGTTTTGACCAGTATCCCCACTTTGCCTCCTCTGACGGATATGGATAAAATCCGGCTGCATACATATCTGTCATATAATGCACACCATATTTTTCTATGAATTCTCCAAAATTATCCGTAAATCTCTTACCACCATATTGGATTCCTGCTGCTGCCGATGCACCAGCACCAGCTCCAACTATGATACTGTCCGCTTTTCTTATATATTCTGCAGCCCTGTCAAGCTGACTTACATATTCCTCCTTCTGGAATACATAATCCCTTGCCGGAGTACTGCATAAGAAATTTCTCCAGTCAACATGCCCTCTTCTGATTTTCTTAAAAGCCATAGCTTACCCTCTTTTTCCCAACACACTGCTTCGGACAGATTTCTGCACATCTTCCGCAATGCAGACAATGATTCTGATTGATTACAACTGGAACTGAAGATATATCAATACACCTTTGCGGACATACAGAATAACACAACTTACATCCAATACATTCTTCTCCAACAAAATAACCTGTCTGAACTGCTTCAGTTTTCCCGATTGTTATAGTATCCCTCACAATATTTGACGGATTGCTGATATCAAAATATTCGCCCTGTGCCTCATACAGCTGAAACACTTCAATTGCGTCTTTCGTATCTCCCGGATAGATTTTCTTCATATATGGATTTTTTTCAAACATAATATCAAGATTCTTTTTCCCAATGTTCTTTATTTTTCCTCGAAGAGACACCGCAATTTTATCTTTTGTTGCAGACATTGCCACATACTGCTGCTCCATTAACTGGTCATAAAATGCTTTTCCTTTTGCTGTAAGGAAATACACACCCTCTTCATCATAGTACATCATATCTATGATTCTTGTCTGAGGATGTCCATCTGAACCTGTCGTTGCAACTGTTGTTGAATGAATTTCATCCACCAGAAGTTCAAGATAATCCATTTTTGTCATTTCAAAGTCTCTCCTTTCAGTATCGGTGTAAGTTTTTTATATATCATCATGGTAATTGCTCCAATCACCAAGCCTTTTAACATATTAAACGGCAATGCATTGAATAACACAACGTCCAATTTTGTCTTAATAAATGGCAGAAATTCGCCAAATGATGCAATCAGCTGATTCAGCGGCATAAACGTCTCAAACAGTGGAAGTAGTATAAAATAATTTACAACCGCTGCTGCTATGCCCATAACAACACTTGAAATAACGCATGCCCACACCACCGTTTTCTTAGTCTTTTTGTATTTGTATATAAAACCGGCAGCCAGTACATAGGATGCACCCATCAGTAAATTGGCAAGTTCACCAATCCCTCCTGTTGATGTTGACAGAAGCTGTAATATATTCTTTATCAATTCTATCATCACTCCCATAACCGGTCCAAACGCAAATGCCCCAATCAGTGCAGGTAGATCTGACAGATCCATTCGTGCAAATGATGAACTCAAAGGAACTGGAAACTCTAAAAATGCCAACACATATGATATAGCTGCCAGTAGAGCTGTCATTGTTATTGTCCTTGTAAAAAACAGATTTTCTCTTGTTTTAATAGTTGCTGTACTGTTACTCATAAATCTCCTTTTTGTGAGATATGCCTGAATTTAAAACAGCCCGCAGGACGGTATTTCCTACGGGACTTGCTTTATCATATCTTATCTCATCCGGACTTTACCGTCGGTTATGGAATTGCACCATATCAGCTTTTCGCTCGCAGACTATACTGCCGGTCAGGAATTACACCTTGTCCCGAAGACTGTAATTTTTTCTGTTAATTATCTTTAAAATTCATAAGGTGGATTTCCAGAGAAATCTGCGATTACACCATGAGGGTTTTCAAGATAGAATACTTCAAAAATAGGATTATCTGCTGTCTGGTACTGTCCCTTAACGATAGGATTGTTCATGCATCCTTCCTTTACACTCTTGTTGTCCTCAAATACTGCTTTGCCATGAATACGAATCCATGCATATTCTGGTGAAGAAACAGAAACTTCCACTTCAGGATTTGCTAACATATCCTTGTAAACATCCTTTGTATTGTTCGTACAGAACCAAAGCTTTCCATCCTGCTCAAAGCAAAACATGAATGGACGGCATTTTGCCTTTCCATCTCTTCCGACGGTTGCTAAATACTGAACCGGATTTTTCTGTAAAAATTCTACTACTTTCTGCATTTTAAATTACCTCCTTTATTTGTTGTAACATTATTTGTTACATCTTATGGTCGTACTATAGCATTTGTTTGTTGTAATGTCAATAGTTACATCAAACTTTTTGTAACTTTTATTGTTACAACTTCCTTTAAAGGTTTTACTTTGAATACAACAAATGAAAAAGGCTTCGGAAATTGTGATGATATAATCACGCATCCGAAGCCGTCTGTAGGCTACTCTTCCTCTGTATATACTGCAATATCTTTTTTCACATCAGCAAGTGTCATTTCTGAAAGTTTTTCCTCCATTGCCCTCTGTACCTCTAACAGCCGCTTATCAAGAACATTATGAATATTCTTTCCTACCGGACATTTCTGATTGGGATTCTCATGAAAATGAAACAGTTCTTCATCTGGTGCACACTCCACTGCTTTATACACATCAAGGAATGTAATCTGCTCCAATGGTCTGGTAATTGTCACGCCGCCTGTACCTCTTGCGACTTCAATAAGACCGGCAGCCTTTAATTGTTGCAATATTTTACGGACAATTACTGGATTGGTTCCAATGCTTGCTGCCATAAAATCACTAGTCATCTTCTGATCCGAAAATGTATCTATACAGGCAAACATATGGATTGCCATTGTAAATCTGCTTGAAATCTGCATTATAAACACCTCTCTTCGACAATAATCATATCAAAAAACAGATGTAATTTCAATGGTTACACAATTGTTAAAAACCTAATATAAATACAATCAATAGTCTGCTTTAGAAAAACAGGAAGATATTTTTATATTTTTTCTCCAACTGGATTTTCTGTTATCGCATTACTCTTTTGCTTTTTGGGATGCAGTACGGGGAATTTTACCACCTCAACAACTACAAAGAAGTTCATGTTATTAAATCATTATTACATTACAACATATCCATCAAATACATTCCATGTTCCATATGTATTATCTTCCGGTCTTGACTATATCAAATCCACACTTCTAGTATCCCTGTTATCATATCAAACGTAATGACATTGAATTATATATTGCTAACCCATAACCTGCTGGTTATCACCTCAAGCGTAGTGACATTAAATTGCATATTGCTAACCAGTAACCAACCGGTTGTCACTCCCAGCGTAGTGACATTGAATTGTATATTTCTAGCCGATAACGTCCCGGTCGTCACCCCAAGCGCAGTGGTTTTTGAAATGTAGCAGAGGGCAGGCTGTGGCTGATATGTAAGATTTGT
>OGGM01000560.1_pt1 | contig 24570 bp, 22 predicted proteins | sample 1571251 | NCBI WGS metagenome assembly OGGM01 (sample SAMEA2582076, study PRJEB24529) | metagenome | biome: Human gut stool | place: China | collected 2011 | reverse complement strand
TCTGGCGTGCATTTGGAACATATCCCAAGTCACAACATATTTTTCGCTCATAACAAATACCTTAAACTTTGTCGCTAAATAAAAAAATTGCGGAATTTTAACCTGAAATGGCGTTTTATGCTATGATTTCCGCAAAAATTTTAATGAAAAAAGGAGTTCATTATGTCAGAAATTACCACATTACAACCGCAATTACTCTGGAAATGGTTTGATCAAATTTGTGCGATTCCACATCCTTCACATCATGAAGATGCGCTCGCCACTTTTATTGTCAACTGGGCGAAAGAAAAACAATTTTTTGCAGAACGTGATGAAGCCGGCAATGTATTAATTCGTAAACCTGCTACGGCCGGTATGGAAAACAGCCAACCTGTTGTGTTACAAGCACATTTAGATATGGTTCCGCAAGCGAATGAAGGCAATCCACATAACTTCGCTCAAGACCCAATTCGTCCTTATATTGATGGGGATTGGGTAAAAGCACAAGGTACCACACTTGGCGCGGATAACGGTATCGGCTTAGCCTCGACCTTAGCGGTATTAGAAAGTACCGATATTGCACATCCACCACTTGAAGTGTTACTCACCATGACCGAAGAAACCGGCATGGATGGTGCCGTAAACCTTCGCCGTAACTGGTTAAAATCGGAAATCTTAATTAATACCGATACCGAAGAAATCGGTGAAATCTACATTGGTTGTGCTGGTGGGGTGAATGCTAATGTTGAGTTACCTGTTCACCGTGAAACCAATTCATTCAACCATACTTTGCAAATTAACTTAAAAGGTTTACGTGGCGGACACTCAGGTTGTGATATTCACACCACACGCGCAAATGCAATTAAAGTATTGGCACGTTTATTGGCAAAACTCTCACAAAATCAACCGCACTTTGCCCTTGCAGAAATTCGTGGTGGCTCAATTCGTAATGCGATTCCACGTGAAGCGGCCACAACCCTTTGCTTCAATCATGATGTAGAAAGCGTAAAAAGTGCGGTCAAAAATTTTGAAGTTTTATTGAAAGAAGAGCTTGCTATCGCTGAACCAAACTTAACCTTAAGTACTGATCAAGTTGAAAATCCACAACAAACCTTCACGCTTGAAACCACCAAAAAAGTGATTAATTTGCTGAACGTCTTACCAAATGGCGTAATCCGCAACAGTGATGTAATCAAAAATGTCGTGGAGAGCTCGTTGAGCATTGGTGTATTAAAAACCCTTGAAGATAAAATCAAAGGTACCATTCTTATTCGCTCGCTTATTGAAAGTGGTAAAGAGTATGTAGAAGAAACCTTAATCTCACTCGCTGAACTCACTGGTGCAACGGTCGAATTCTCAGGTTCTTACCCAGGTTGGAAACCGGTAAACGACACGGCAATTTTAGCCTTAATGAAAAAACATTATGCAGAAGTACTTGGCAAAGAGCCTGAGATTAAAGTGATTCATGCAGGGCTTGAATGTGGCTTGTTGAAAGAACATTATCCGAATATTGAGATGATTTCTGTGGGGCCAACGATTCGCAATGCGCATTCGCCAGATGAAAAAGTCCAAATTTCAACAGTACAAACCTACTGGGAATTACTTACTAAAGTCTTAGCGGATATTAAATAATCTACAAATAAAAAGGGCTAAATATTACATTTAGCCCTTTATTTTTTATCTTTTATAAACTACGTAATGCTTCGATACGTTTTTCAAGTGGAGGATGGCTCATAAAGAGTTCACTACGCTTACCGTTAATCATAAAGGCATTAAGTGAACCTTCCATCTCTTGCGGCTCATGAATTTGTTGTAAACGTTGCAATGCCGCAATCATTTTTTCTTTACCAACAAGTTGTGCAGAACCAGCATCCGCACGGTATTCGCGATAGCGAGAGAACCACATCGCAATGATGCTCGCTAAAATACCAAACAAGATTTCTAACACCATTGACACTAAGAAGTAAATGCCTGAGCTGCGGCTTTCTTCATCACCATTACGAGAACTTGCTACCACATTAGCAATCACACGAGATAAGAAAATCACAAAGGTATTCAATACACCTTGTAATAAAGTCATCGTCACCATATCACCGTTTGCGATGTGTGAGACCTCGTGAGCCAATACCGCCTCAGCTTCTTCTTCCGTCATGGAGTTTAATAAACCGGTACTAATCGCCACTAAAGAATTGTTTTTAGTTGCCCCCGTAGCAAAAGCATTCGCATCATTAGAATGATAAATCGCCACATCTGGCATTGGGATGCCCGCTTGCTGTGCTTGACGGCGTACCGTTTCCACTAACCAACGTTCAGCTTGATTACGTGGTTCGGTAATCACCTCCGCACCCACTGAGCGCAATGCCATGGTTTTTGATAAGAATAATGAAATCAATGATCCGGCAAAACCGAAAAGCATCGCCATAATTAAAATGCCACCTGTACTATTTCCTGCAATACCGGTCACATTTAAAATAATCCCTAACACAAGCATCACAGCAAAGTTAGTCGCTAAAAATAAAAGGATTCGCATCATAATAAAGTTCCTCAATAAAATAGAAAGTAAACACTGCAATAATGGAGAATTTTTTACAAAATTCAAGGTTAAACAAATAATTTATTGTAAATCTTCTAAGGTATTAAAATTTACAAATCGTCCTTCTTGTTCGTCAAATTGGACAGCAACTGCGCCATTTTTGTTCATAAATTGTAATAAACGACGCTCGCCCTCGTTTAAATAAGCGCGTAACTTCTCTTTAAGCTGAACGGACATCAAACAAAATGTCGGGTGTTCACGCTCTTTATCTTTTGCATAAGCAATTAAAGTGCAGTCATTTTCAACCGCACTTTTTAGTTTTTCTAATAAGTTTTGCGGAAAATACGGGCTATCACAAGGCACAAAAAGTACAAAATCCGTTTTAGCTTGCTCGAGTGCTGTTAACATACCGCTCAACGGCCCTTGAAAATCAGGTAATTCATCTGAAAATACGGGAAAACCCCATTGTGCATATTCCGCATAGTGACGATTAGCATTAATTGAAATATCAGCCACTTGAGGTTGTAAGCGATCAATCACATGGCTAATTAATGGTCTATTTTGTAAAAGCTGTAAGCCTTTATCCGCACCATTCATCCTCCGTGCTTTTCCTCCCGCCAAAATAACCGCACTTATTGTGTATTTCATATTTTCTTATTGCCTTATTTGAAGTATGATCTAGCCCTATTTTTCTCCATTTAAAAGGAAATAGCAATGAAATGTAAGCGTTTAAATGAAGTATTGGAACTTTTACAACCTTATTGGTCTAAAGACCCAGATCTGAGCTTGCTACAAATTCTGCAAAAAATTGCTGATGAAGCCGGTTTTGATAAACCCGTAACAGAATTATCTGATGAAGTGATTATTTATCATTTAAAAATGCATGGCACAGATAAACTTGAGCCAATTCCTGGCATCAAAAAAGATTATGAAGAAGATTTTAAAACCGCATTGCTAAAAGCACGCGGAATTATTAAATAAGGAAAACAAATGAAAAAAATTTTATTTTTACTCGGTGCTTTATTTTCATTTAACGCATTCGCAGCCAACCTAGAAGAAGGCAAACAATACGTTCAAGTGAGCCAAACCGCTTCTGCACAACCAGAAGTGATTGAATTCTTCTCTTTCTACTGCCCACATTGCTATGCTTTTGAAATGGAATACCACATTCCAAAACAAGTTGCAGAAGGCTTACCACAAGGCACAGAATTTAAACAATATCATGTCAACTTCTTAGGTCGTCAATCTGAAAACCTCACTCGTGCATGGGCATTAGCGATGGCACTTGGCGCAGAAAGCAAAGTGAAAGCGCCTTTATTCGAAGCGGCACAACAAGATAAATTAAGCTCAATGGACGATATTCGCAAAATCTTCATTGATAACGGGGTTACAGCTGAACAATTTGATAACAACATCAACAGCTTTGCTGTAAACGGTTTAGTGAATAAACAAGTGAATGCGGCTGAGCAGTTTAAAGTACATGGCGTACCTGATTTCTATGTCAATGGCAAATATCGTGTAAACCCTGAAGGGTTAAATTACGACGATTTCGTCAAAGATTATGTAGAAACCGTGAAAGGTTTATTGCAAAAATAAAAAAAAATTGGTTTAATGCCTGCCGTTTTTAAATATAAAGAAGAGAGATGATTATGGCTGCTAGTTTCAGTGTTACTCGTCGTTTTTTTGACGACAAAAACTACCCACGCGGATTTTCCCGTCACGGTGATTATACAATCAAAGAATCCCAAGTATTAGAGCAATATGGTCAAGCGTTTAAAGCATTAGATTCAGGCGAGCGCAAGCCAGCAACAAAAGAAGAAAAAGAATTTGTTGCTTTTTGCCGTGGTGAACGAGCACCGGAAACTTTCTTCGAAAAAACCTGGAATAAATATCGTACTCGCATTAACACAACAAAACGTGTTTACACCTTATCAGGTGATGTGAGCGAAGCGGCTTCTGGCGGCGAAGATTATTCCGGCGAATAATACATTTTAAAAGGCAGGCAGACGCTTGCCTTTTGCTTTTTTACTCAATCCCCATGCTTGCCAAGGGCTGTGGGATATCTATCATTCAAGCGTAAACATCAATGCAACTACCCATTTCCCAATATACCGAACTTCTGCAAAAAAAGACTGAAAAACTGACCGCACTTTTGCAGCCCTTTAACGCCCCAGAAATAGCCGTGTTTGATTCGCCGACTAGCCATTATCGGATGCGTGCAGAATTTCGTATTTGGCATGATAAAGGCGATTTTTATCACATCATGTTTGATCAAAGTACCTTGCAGCGTTATCGAGTGGATGGATTCCCAATTGCTAGCGAACTGATCAATCGCATGATGAAAAGCTTACTGCCATTGTTAAAAACGCAGGAAGTATTACATAAAAAACTGTTCCAAATTGATTATTTGAGCACACTCAGCAATAAGATTATTGTCAGCCTGCTTTACCACAAGCAACTCACAGAAGAATGGCAAAGCGCTGCTACACACTTAAAGGAAGAATTACAACAACTTGGTTTTGATGTACAGCTGATTGGTCGTGCGAGTAAACAAAAAATCTGTTTAGAGCAGGATTTTGTCGATGAAGTGTTGCCGGTGAAAGGGCGTAATTATGTTTATCGCCAAGTGGAAAACAGCTTTACCCAGCCTAATGCAGCGGTGAATTGCAAGATGTTGGAATGGGCGATTGATTGCACTCAAGGTTCTCAAGGCGATTTATTAGAGCTGTATTGTGGCAACGGCAATTTCTCTATCGCCCTTGCACAAAACTTCCGCAAAGTACTTGCTACCGAAATCGCCAAGCCATCCGTTGCTGCCGCACAATTTAATATTGCGGAAAATAAGATAAATAATCTGCAAATTATCCGTATGTCAGCAGAAGAATTTACCCAAGCCATGAATGGCGTACGTGAGTTTAATCGCTTAAAAGGTATTGATTTAAAAGCCTATCAATGCAATACGATTTTTGTTGATCCACCACGAGCAGGGCTTGACCCTGACACGGTAAAACTGGTGCAGAATTACGATCGTATTTTGTATATTTCCTGCAATCCACATACCCTTTGTGAAAATTTGCAAACTCTTAGCCAAACCCACCGCATTGAAAAAGCGGCGCTGTTTGATCAATTCCCTTACACAGATCATATGGAAAGTGGCGTATGGCTGGTGAGAAAATAAAAATTCAACTGCTTGCTGAAGCGGGAACATTGTCAGAGTTGACCGCACTTTGTTCTCCTCTTGGTATTGAACATTGTACTGAAAGTCCGCTTGCATTAGTACAAACTGAAACCCATCTTGCCCTGCGTAAACTGGATGAACCCAAGTTGGGCGATGTGTTTGTGGATTTTGTTGCCGGTGCGATGGCTCATCGTCGTAAATTTGGCGGTGGGCGTGGCGAAGCTATTGCCAAAGCTGTAGGCATTAAGGGAACGGAATTGCCGAGCGTGATTGATGCCACTGCCGGACTTGGTCGGGATGCCTTTGTTTTAGCTTCTATCGGTTGCCAAATGCGTTTAGTGGAACGCCATCCCGTGGTGTATTTACTATTACAGGATGGACTCAACCGCGCCTATCAGGATGCAGAAATAGGCGAAATGATGCAACAAAATATGCGCTTGCTAGATGTTCATCATATTGCCGAACTCAATCCACAAACTGAGAGTGCCGATGTGGTGTATTTAGATCCAATGTATCCACACAAGCAAAAATCTGCTCTAGTCAAAAAAGAAATGCGTGTGTTCCAACATTTGGTTGGTGCCGATTTGGATGCTGATGAGCTCTTGACACCTGCGTTACAATTAGCCCGTAAACGCGTGGTGGTAAAACGTCCTGATTATGCAGAATTTTTAGCGCAAAAAGCGCCCCATGTCAGTCGTGAAACCAAAAACCACCGCTTTGATATTTATATGGGAGAAGCGCAATGCTAAAAGAAAGTGCCGTTGTGATGAGCTATGATCCGGAAACAGGTCTTGCTAAAGTGAAATGTCAATCACAAAGCGCCTGTGGAGCTTGTTCAGCTAGAGAAGCCTGTGGAACAGCTTCCCTTTCTGAACTTAACAGAAAACGAGGCGAGCATATCTTCACGCTAGAAACCATCACGCCACTCCGTGCAGGCCAAATGGTAGAAATCGGTCTAGAAGAAAAATCCATGCTTTTCTCCGCACTATTAATGTATATCGTGCCACTTTTCACTCTATTAGTTGCAACATTGCTTTCTAGCTATATCAGCGAAAATGAGCTCATCCGTGCGATTTTAATCTTTATTTTGACCGCATTTTCCTTTGTGATGGTTAAGCGTTACACCCGAAAACTTGGCCAACAAACGGAATTTCAGCCTGTGTTGTTGAGGGTGTTGTCTTAAATAAAAAAGAGTGGTTGAAAATAATTGATCTTCAACCACTCTTTTATACTTTAAGCTTATTGTTACTCGAAAGACCCTACATGAAGATGTAGGCTTTTCTTTTTTAATTAAGCTTGAGATTTTTTAAGGTCAAATTTGTAAGAAACAAAACCATACAATGTCCAACCGATAAAGGTCACGATTGAACCGTATAACATCGCTTGTTCACCTGCTGCATAAAGTGCATAGATACTATAGACAGAACCGATAAAGGCAACAAGGACAGTTTTTTTGTATTTTGGTTGAGGAACATTTTCAGTTTTCAACAATACGGCAAGTGCTGCCATTGAGAGCAAGTATGGAATAACGTTCGTTACTACCGCGAGGTCCACCAACACATTGAATTGTTTATTTAATGATGGGCTGATTGTCATTAATGATAGTAATGTTTGTAACGAAGTGATGGTTATCATACCAACGATTGGTGCATCTTTGCTAGTAACTTTTTTAAAGAATGCAGGGAAATAACCTTCTTCCGCTGAAGATTTGAATACTTGAGCAATAGTGAACTGCCAACCTAATAATGAACCGAAGCAAGACATCACCATTAAGCCCATAATCACTTTACCGATTGTTTCATTAAACATATGAGCAAAGGCTAAACCGAACGGTGCAGTTGAGTTAGCGAGTTCAAGGTTAGGAACAATACCTGCAATCACGTTAGTAGAAACGATATAAATTACCGCAGCCCCTAAAGTACCACCAAGTACCGCAATTGGTACGTTTTTCTCTGGATTTTCAACCGCATCAGAGTTCGCACAAGCAGACTCTAACCCTAAGAATGCCCATAATGTCATTGAAATAGATACGCCGATCGCTTCAAAAGTAGGCACATTGTGTGGGTTCCAAGAGTTTACATACATTGAACCATCAAACCATTTCCAACCAATGATTGAAATACCCACCACAGGAATAATTACACCCCAAATGGTGAATGAACTGATGTTACCCGTAATTCTCGCGCCACCGAAGTTAAGAACGGTTGCAAGCCAAAGGGTGAAGATAGTCCATAATGCGATAGAAAGTGGAGAAAGGGTTGCACCAAGGAACTCTGAACCATAACCTACAGCAGAAATCGCAATCGCAGTATTCGCAATAACTAACGACACACCGTAAGTATAGTTTGCCATGAAGTTACCGGCTTTACCAAAAGAGTATTCTGCATAGCCACCCATACCACCGGATTTTCTACTAAACATGCCGCATTGTGCGAATGCATAAGCTAAGGCTGTTGAACCAACGGCTGTTACAAGCCAAGAAACGATGGAAATAGTCCCAATTTCGGCTAATTTGGTCGGTAACATAATGATACCGGAACCCATCATATTAACCATGGTAAGAATGGTGAGTTGTACCACACCAATTTTATTACTTTTAGCACTCATAATTTATACTCCTACAAGTGCGATCAAAAAATCAGATGTTTTTAACCACACTTTTTTTGTTTGTGCTGAGAGGGTTATGAGGAAGATCCTCACAACCTCACTTTATTAATAGTCAGTTAAAACATAGCCATATGCACGAGTACGTCCATCAGGATCTTTTTGTAAGTAAACCCCTTGGATTTCAGGTGCGAAACCAGGTAATGTGTTGATACCTTCTTCTAATGCAAGGAAGTATTTTTGTGCAGTTGGACTCCATCTTTCCCCTGGAACCACACATAACACACCTGGAGGATAAGGTAATGCACCTTCCGCAGCTACACGACCAACAATGTCTGTTAATGGAACAAGTTCAACTTTGTTACGAACGAATTCAATATTCGCATCGTGTGGATTTAACGCATATTCCGGTAATGTTGCTTTACGGAATAGGTCTTTTTGAAGTTGTTTTACATTGCGGCTTACATAAAGGTCATGCATTTCTTGGCATAATTGACGGATAGTGTAGCCTTTGTAACGGTCTTCATTGTTTTTATACACAGTTGGCAATACATCTTTTAATAAAGAGTCTTGTTTAATGTGTTTTTCAAACAAGGCGATTTGAGCGACCAAAGTTTGCATTTTGGTGAGGGTCTCTGCCGGAGTGAGCAAGAATAAGATTGAGTTCAAGTCACATTTTTCCGGAATAATACCGTTTTCACGTAAGTAGTTTGCAAGAATGGTTGCTGGTACACCAAATTTTTCATATTCGCCTGTTTCTAAGCTAATACCTGGAGTGGTAAGCAAGAATTTACATGGGTCAACGAAGTATTGTTCGTCAGCATAGCCTTCGAATTTATGCCATGTATCTGTTGGGTGGAATTTGAAGAATTCGAGATTAGTTGCAATTTCTTCTGTGTCATAATCTTGCCATTTTTTACCTTTAATTGTGGTTGGAATAAATGGACGAATTAATTCACAGTGATTTAATACTAATTTACGTGCTTCGATACCGACTTTCACACATTCATGCCATAAACGACGACCTGCTTCACTACCTTGAATTTTCGCATTCACATCTAATGCCGCAAATAATGGATAGAACGGACTGGTTGACGCATGTAACATAAAGGCATTATTGAAACGTTTGTGGTTTACATAACGATCTTGACCTTTAATGTGTTTATCTTTTTTGTGAATTTGTGAAGTTTGTGAGAAACCTGCTTGTTGTTTATGAACAGATTGAGTCACTAAAATACCAGGGTCATTTTCATTTAATTCAAGCAATAATGGAGAGCAATCTTTCATCATTGGAATGAATTGTTCATAACCTACCCATGCAGAGTCGAATAAGATGTAATCACAAAGATGACCAATTTTATCTACCACTTGACGTGCGTTATAAATTGTACCGTCATAAGTACCTAATTGAATAACGGCTAAACGGAATGGACGTTTTTGGTTTAATTTTTCAGGTGCGACTTCTTTAATTAATGATTTCAAATAATCTTCTTCGAAGCAGTGACTGTCGATACCACCAATGAAACCAAATGGGTTACGTGCAGTTTCTAAGTAAATTGGGGTTGCACCTGCTTGAATTAATGCACCATGGTGGTTTGATTTGTGGTTATTACGGTCAAATAACACTAAATCGCCCGGAGCAAGTACAGCATTTAACGCAACTTTATTTGAAGAAGATGTACCATTTAATACGAAGTAAGTTTTATCTGCATTGAATACTTGAGCTGCATATTTTTGTGCATCACAAGCTGCCCCTTCGTGAATTAACAAGTCACCTAATTTCACGTCAGCATTACAAATATCTGAACGGAAAATGTTTTCACCGTAGAAGTCATAAAGGAAACGACCTGCTGGATGTTTACGATAGTATTGACCACCTTGATGTCCCGGACAGTCAAAAGCAATATTACCCATTTCTACATATTCACTTAACATTTTGAAGAATGGAGGTAACATTTTTTCTTCATAAAGTCTTGCAGCAGTTTCGATTTGACGGCTATAAAGCTTAATGTCATAACCATTTAAATCTTGAATATGATAAATAGCATCATAGAATTTCGGATCAACTTGTTCTTCTTCAGTTTGAACAACAAATACTGGGATACCAAAATTTGTTGCTTGAATACGTTCAAGGTATTCACCTACATCTCCTGATGTCAACACAATAGCGGCAACATCAGTAAAGTCTGTTTTGATAATTTCAACTAATTCTCTATTTGTAGAGAAATATTGTTCAACTTTTGGACTATATGCAATTTTTAAGTTTGGCATAATAAACTCCTTTTATTTATTTTTTTGACGTAAAGTTACCCTGCGTTATTAATTTTAATAACGCAATAGATTTATTTAGAATAAAACAACCCTCTCTAGATTTTTATATAAAAAACTAAAGTAAGAATTTTTTATTTTAAATTAAATAAGATTAAGTTAATTTCACAAAATATTTCTTGTCTGTTCTAGGCAATACAAAAATATTCAGAAATTAATCTGTGAAGACTCTCTAAACAGAGAGAACAACTCTGTTTAGAGAGCCGTGTTGGATGGTTTATTTTGAGAAGCGAATACTGAATATGAGAAACAAGAGCGATGCGATGGCATCATAATATGGCGTGTACGACGGATATGCGCCATCAAAGAACGACCTTTTATCGGATTAAACCGTAAAAGTCTCAATACTTTCGTATGGACGTATCTGTGTATATATGTTCGAAATAGCATAGAAAAATTCCCTCTTTCTATTCAAACTAACCTTTGTTGGGTACATTCTCTGCTTATGTAAATATCATGTCAACAATATTTTTCAAAAAATGTGATCATTATCAAAAAATAAATTTAATTTTTCATATAAAAATAAAACCACAAAAAGCATGGAAATAAATTATTCTTAAAATAGATGATGAATAAATGTACTCACTTATCGAGATCTTTACTAAGCTAAACTCGCTACCATGACTGCTTTAATCGTATGCATACGGTTTTCTGCCTGATCAAATGCAATATTCATCGGCGATTCAAACACCTCTTCAGTCACTTCAATACCGTTTGCTAATTCAGGATACTTTTCAGCAATTTGGCGGCCCACTTTGGTTTCGCTATTATGGAATGCAGGTAAACAGTGCATGAATTTTACTTTTGGATTACCTGTACGCTTCATGAGTTCAGGCGTTACTTGATAAGGAAGTAATAACTTAATACGTTCTCCCCAAGCTTCTAATGGTTCACCCATTGAGACCCAAACATCGGTATGCACAAAATCAACGCCGCTTACAGCTTTGTCAATATCTTCTGTTACAGTAATCCGCGCACCGCTTTCTTTGGCAAAACCTTCACACATTTCAATAAAACTGGCTTCTGGTAATAGGGCTTTAGGACCACAAATACGCACATCCATCCCCAGTTTTGATCCAATCAATAAAAGAGAATTCCCCATGTTATTACGTGCATCACCAATATACACATAACTCATTTGACGAAGTGGTTTGTCACAATGTTCAATCATTGTGAGAACATCTGCAAGCATTTGTGTAGGATGAAATTCATCCGTTAAACCATTAAACACCGGCACACCAGCATAATCTGCAAGTTCTTGAACGGTACTTTGTTTAAAGCCCCGATACTCAATCGCATCATACATCCGCCCAAGGACTCTCGCAGTGTCTTTCATACTTTCTTTATGCCCAATCTGAGATGAATTTGGATCAATGTAAGTCACTTGTGCACCTTGATCATAAGCCGCCACTTCAAAAGCACAACGGGTTCGCGTTGAGGTCTTTTCAAAAATCAATGCGATATTTTTACCTTTAAGTTGTTGCTGCTCTGTTCCTGCATATTTAGCACGTTTCAAATCACGTGATAAATCTAACAAATAATTAATTTCGCGTTCTGAATGATGAACAAGACTCAATAGGTGTCTATTTTTAAGATTAAAAGCCATAGCGATCTCCTTATCGAATGCCATCAATAAATGGTTACTTTACTGTGAATAAAGTGATTTTTAGCGGATTGGATACTCTATTTTTGTCCCAAACGTGAAGTTTTGCAACCAAATTCAATCCCTTATTTTGTGATACATATCACACTTCATTTCATAACTTTATATTGCGCTTTCTTTATATATAAAAGAGCTTTAAAATCTTGCCGATTCTTACACAACAGGAGCTCATATGATCAACAGAAGAGATTTCATCCAACTTGGCGCAAGCAGCATTTTAGCCTTAAGTGCTAGCCGTTTTGCTTTTGCGAAAGGTGACACACAAGTCGATTTACGTATTGTAGCAACGACCGATATTCACAGTTTTTTAACTGACTTCGATTACTACAAAGATGCACCTACTGAGAAATTCGGTTTTACCCGTGCTGCAAGCTTGATTCGTCAAGCGCGTCAAGAGGTGAAAAACAGCGTTTTAGTTGATAACGGGGACTTAATCCAAGGTAACCCAATCGCTGACTATCAAGCAGCGAAAGGTTACAAAGAAGGCAAACCAAACCCAGCTGTAGATTGCTTAAATGCGATGCACTATGAAGTGGGCACATTAGGTAACCATGAGTTTAACTATGGCTTAGACTATTTAGCGGATGCGATTAAACAAGCAAAATTCCCAATCATCAATGCTAACGTGGTGAAAGTCGGTACTGAAGAGCCCTATTTCACACCTTATGTGATTCAAACCAAAGAAGTGGTGGATAGCCAAGGTAAAACGCATAAACTAAACATCGGTTATATCGGTTTTGTGCCACCACAAATTATGGTGTGGGATAAAGCGAACTTACAAGGCAAAGTAGAAACTCGCGATATCGTGAAAACCGCACAAAAATATGTGCCAGAAATGAAACAAAAAGGCGCAGATATTATTGTGGTACTTGCGCACACTGGCCCATCTGACGAGCCATATCAAGAAGGTGCAGAAAACTCAGCATTCTACCTTGCTGATGTACCACATATTGATGCGATTGTTTTCGGTCACTCTCACCGTTTATTCCCGAACAAAGAGTTTGCAAAATCACCAAATGCAGATATTGCTAAAGGTACTGTAAAAGGCGTGCCTGAAAGTATGGCAGGCTACTGGGCAAATAACATCAGCGTGATCGACTTAACCCTTGCTCAACACAACGGCAAATGGTTAGTGGCTGATGGTAAAGCGGCACTTCGCCCTATTTACGATGCTGAAAACAAAAAAGCGACCACAGAAAGTGATGCAGAATTGACCGCACTTTTAAAACCTGTGCATGAGGCCACCCGTGAATTTGTGGCACAGCCAATCGGTAAAGCTACCGATAACATGTACAGCTACTTAGCTTTAGTACAAGATGACCCAACCATTCAAATTGTGAACCAAGCACAAAAAGCTTACGTTGAAAAAGTAGCACCAAGTGTAGCGGCAATGGCAGGCTTACCAATTTTAAGTGCAGGCGCACCATTTAAAGCAGGTGGACGTAAAAATGACCCTACTGGCTATACAGAAGTGAACAAAGGTGAATTAACCTTCCGTAACGCAGCAGACTTATACCTCTATCCAAACACATTAGTTGTGGTGAAAGCAACCGGTGAAGAATTGAAAGAATGGTTAGAATGTAGCGCAGGTATGTTCAAACAAATCGATCCTGCAAGCGACAAACCACAATCTTTACTTGATTGGGAAGGCTTCCGTACTTATAACTACGATGTAATCGACGGCGTAAATTATGAATTCGACCTCACTCAACCAGCGCGTTATGACGGCGAATGCAAATTGATTAACCCGAACTCACACCGTGTGGTGAATTTAACTTACCAAGGTAAACCGGTTGATCCAAAAGCAGAATTCTTAATTGCGACTAACAACTATCGTGCTTACGGTAATAAATTCCCTGGCACAGGCGATGCACACATTGTTTACGCTTCTCCTGATGAAAACCGCCAAATTCTTGCGGATTACATCAAAGCAGAAAGTGAAAAACATGGCCATGTAAACCCTAGTGCGGATAAAAACTGGCGTTTTGCACCGATTAAAGGTAACGATAAATTAGACGTGCGTTTTGAAACCTCGCCAAGCGAACAAGCAGCGAAATTTATTCAAGATAATGCACAATATCCAATGAAGAAAGTTGGCACCGATGAAGTTGGCTTTGCGGTATATCAAATCGATTTATCGAAATAACAAAAAAGGGCGTGCTTAGCACGCCCTACTTATTTCAAAGTGCGGTCAATTTTGACCTTATTTTTCTTCTTTTGGAAGTCTGATTAAAGCAAAGATCAAGCCGCCCCAAATCACAAGAAGCGCCACAATCATCATTGCAATTGCAATACCTGTCATCTTTATTCTCCTTTTTCTTCAAGATTGAGGTTCTCTTCATTTTTCCATTTTAAGCGAGAAAGAATGAACGAAACGACTACAAGCAAAATTGCCATACCCCAACCGAAGGTATTTACGAACCAGCTTGGATAACCTTCATAACCTTCTGTAAATACCTTCGCACCTTCACTCAATAACATAAAGGCAAGAATACCCGTGGTGATTACAATGCATAAACGCCATAGGAAACCGACTTTGAATGAAGAGCTTTCATTTAAGTGGCTACCTAATAAGCCAAGTTTTTCATTTGCTACAATCACAATTAATGAAACAAATGCTACCGCTACAATACCAAAGTAGTTTACGAATTTATCCAACACATCAAGCATTGGTAGACCAGTTGTGGTACCGAATAAAATTACTGACACCACCATCATTGGTAAACCAACAATAAAGGTCGCTTTTGCTCGACGTAAACGGAGTTTATCTTGAATCGCTGAAATGATTACTTCAATAACAGAGATAAATGAAGTTAATGCCGCGAAAGTTAATGAACCGAAGAACAATACCCCTAACACTTCACCAAATGGTGCTTTGTTAATGATGGTTGGGAATGCAAAGAAGGCTAAACCAATACCGCCTTTTGCCACCTCACTCACTTCCACACCTTGTGCAGCTGCAATAAAACCTAATGCCGCAAATACACCGATACCGGCAAGTACTTCAAAGCTTGAGTTCGCAAAGCCAACAACTAAACCACTTCCTGTTAAATCAGAATCTTTTTTCAGGTAAGACGCATAAGTGATCATAATCCCGAAACAAATAGAAAGAGAGAAGAAGATTTGACCGTAAGCCGCAATCCACACACTTGGGTTAGACAATTTAGACCAGTCTGGGGTAAATAACGCATTCAAGCCTTTTTCTGCACCCGGTAGGAATAAAGAATAAACAACCAACGCCACAAACATCACCACTAAAACAGGCATTAAGATGTCTGAAGATTTAGAAATCCCTTTTTTAATTCCTAAAGAAAGTACGCCTAATGCTACTAACCATACTGCGATTAATGGGCCTGTCACCATGCCAACAAACTCAAAGCTCACACCATTAGCGATATCGCCCATTTTTAAGAATTCGTGTAGGAAGAAATCAATTGGTTTATCGCCCCAGGCAGAATTAAGTGAGAAGTAGGTGTAGCTTGCCGCCCAACCTAATACTACTGCGTAGTAAAGCCCGATAATGACGTTCACCATCACCTGCCACCAACCAAACACTTCAAAGTGCGGGTTAAAACGACGATAAGAAAGTGGTGCACCACCACGATGGCGATGACCGATTGCGTAATCTAAGAAAAGCAATGGAATACCGGCGGTTAAAAGTGCAATAAGATAAGGGATAATAAATGCACCGCCCCCGTTTTCATAAGTGGTGTAAGGAAAACGCCAAATGTTTCCTAAACCAACAGCGGATCCAATTGCCGCCATAATAAATGCTTTCCGACCAGAGAAGGTCTCACGCTTTGCGTTTGACTGCGTCATATTAAGTTCCTTTTTGATGAAGAAAGATTTCAATATAATGAATTCTAAAACCGAGTCAAGGACTTGGTTAAAAGAGCGGTTAAAAATAGTGAATTTTTTTTAAAATTTACTGTCTAAAGGTCGAATTTAATCCCTATTAATAACCAAAAGGAAACATTTATGGATCTCAACAGCATTTTAAATCAAGTTTTAGATGTCGCTAAAAACTCTGCAAGCAAACTTGAAACCGGCAACCAAACTATCGACTCTATCACCAAAGTTGGTGGTGGTGCTGCGTTAGGCGGTATTTTATCGATGATTTTAGGTCGTAGTGGCGGTGCAAGCTTAGCAAAATTAGGCTCACTTGCCGTTTTAGGTAACCTTGCTTATCAAGCTTACCAAAACTATCAAAAATCCCAACAAAGCAACCAACCAAACATCTCAGAAAATGCGTTTGATGTATTAAATTCATCAAGCCATGTCGATGCAGGTGAATTGATTTTACGCACTATGATCGCCGCAGCGGCAGCAGACGGTGAAATCACTGAAGATGAAAAACAAACTATTGCAAACGAAGCGGGTAACAACCCTGAATTAGCACAATGGCTTGCACAAGAAATCCAAAATCCAATTTCTATCAATGAAATTGCTCGTCTTGTAGGCAACGATACTGCACTTGCAAGCAATGTGTACTTAGCTGCTCGTTTAGTAAGTAAAGATTTATCTCGCAAAGAAATCATTTTCTTAGCAGACTTAGCAAAAGCGTTAGGCTTAGACGATGCGCTTGTGGAACAATTAGAAAAACAAGCAGGCTTCTAATTTTACGCACAGAAAACATCATGTTTTCTGACCGCACTTTTCATTCAAAAACACGATAATGTTTGTTATCGTGTTTTTTTCATTGGTTTTTTCGCTAAAACCTAACCAAAGGCGAAAAATTCCGCTACAATGCTGAACTTCAGTGTTTATAAAATTATTCAATAATCATAAAAACGGGAAGCAACATGACAGGCGCACAACTCATTATCCAATGTTTAAAAGCGCATGGCGTAACCGATCTTTTCGGCTACCCAGGCGGGGCAATCATGCCAACCTACGATGCAATTTATGACTCAGGTCTTGACCATCTTCTTTGCCGTAACGAACAAGGTGCCGCGATAGCCGCAATTGGTTATGCTCGCTCTACAGGCAAAGTAGGCGTATGTGTCGCAACGTCAGGCCCAGGTGCGACCAATTTAATTACAGGTTTAGGTGATGCCTTTGCTGATTCTGTACCTATCGTGGCATTTACTGGTCAAGTAGCTGCCCCTCTTATCGGTACAGATGCTTTCCAAGAAGCCGATGTTTTAGGTTTATCTCTTGCTTGCACCAAACACAGCTATATTGTGCAATCCATCGAAGAACTCCCCGAAATTATTGCCTCTGCTTTCCAAATTGCACAAAGTGGCAGACCAGGCCCCGTTCTCATCGATGTCCCTCGTAACATCCAAGTGAGCGATGTACCTGAACATATCAAACCTATTGTCAAACCAATCGTAAAACCAACCGCACTTTCAGAATTAAAATTAGCTGAAGCAAAAGAATTATTGGCACAAGCGAAAAAACCGGTGCTTTATGTGGGCGGTGGTGTAGGCATGGCGAAAGCTACACAAGCGGTCAAAAAATTCCTACAAATCACCAAAATGCCATCCGTTTCAACATTGAAAGGTTTAGGCTCAATTGACCCAACCGATCCCGTTTATATGGGCATGATTGGTATGCACGGTACAAGAGCTGCAAACGTTGCCGTACAAGAATGTGATTTATTGTTAGTATGCGGTGCGCGTTTTGATGACCGCGTGACCGGTAAATTAGATAGTTTTGCACCACACGCGAAAGTGATCCATTGTGATATTGATGCAGCGGAAATCAACAAACTCCGAGTGGCAAATGTCGCCCTTCAAGGTGATTTAATTCAAGCCTTAGAAGCTTTAAGTATCCCGCTTGCGATTGATGATTGGCGTGTGCATATTCAAGCGCTGAAAGCCAAACTCGATTTCACTTATATCGACAATGCAGGAAACCGACCGATTGACCCTTGGTCATTGCTCAACACGCTTTCTCAGCGTAAACCTCAAAATGCCGTGATTTGTACCGATGTGGGCCAACACCAAATGTGGTCTGCGCAACATATGCGTCATTTCGCACCAGAAAACTATATTACCTCTGCGGGCTTCGGCACCATGGGATTTGGTTTACCTGCAGCGGTGGGCGCTAAAAAAGCACGTCCTCATGATGAAGTGATTTTGGTGACAGGTGATGGTTCATTGATGATGAACATCCAAGAATTAGGCTCGATCAAACGAGGCAAATTACCGGTGAAAATTTTACTGTTAGATAACCAACGCCTTGGTATGGTGCGTCAATGGCAAGATCTTTTCTGGAACAAGCGCCGTTCTGAAACCATTTTAGAAGATAACCCTGATTTCGTGATGTTAGCGAAAGCCTTTGATATTCCAGCTGAACGCATTGAGCGCGCTGATGATGTAGATGCGGCACTTAATCGTTTATTAAATAGTGAAACGGCCTATTTATTGCAAGTATGCATTCCACCTGAAGAATGTGTATGGCCATTAGTGCCACCAGGTGCATGCAACACGGATATGCTGGAGGAAATTTAAGATGAACCAATATACTTTTGACTTGATCGCTCAACATCGCCCAGAGGTTTTAGAACGCGTATTACGCGTTATTCGTTTACGCGGCTTCACTGTGACTAATATGGATATGGCATTGGTAGAGACCAAAGTGCAGTTAAAAATTACTGTAAAATCTGACCGCACTTTTGATTTGTTGGTTAATCAATTGGCGAAACTGCCGAATGTGGTGGAGATAAAATAATGAAGAAATTTCTTTTACTTGTCATTTCTATCTTATTTGTAGTTGGATGTACAACCAATAAAAAAGAAATATCAAATCAAACAGAGGTGATTCAAGCTTTTTTTATTGCAAACAATAATATTTATGCTGTAGGAAATTTAAATAGCTATCAGTTCTCTTCTTCTAAATCTGAAGATGTGCAAAATTTCATTAATTTTTTAAATTCTAAAGATATGAAAGCCTTTAAAGAAGCACGCATAGATCGTATTGAAAAAAATAGTGAAGATAACAAAATTAAGGCATTCGTATTTATTGAACTTGATAGCAAAAAATTGACTAAAAAGGAGATAGAAAGTTTATTTAATAAACGTGATGTTTACAAATCCTCTCAGGGAAATCCTGACTTACTTTTTGGAATAAGTCATGGTGAGCTTGTAAAGCTTCAGAATAAAGATGAGATCTTGATTAAAGGAAAGCTCTCTAAACCATTAAAAACAAATTTTATTGAATATAAAAAATCAACAAGTTTTGATTATGAAGGAACCAAAGAAGGTGCTTCAATGGCTGTTGTTTGGGGAGGCGTTGCTATTCTTATGATTCCATTAGCAATTATTACATTACCATTTCAAGCTATAGATTCTTTATCTAAATAATTACATTTATAAACTTAATTTTATCGAATAATTCAACGAACCCTAAAAATTTACTTGGAGAGATTATTTATGCCAAAACTTGGTTAGACCAATAAGATGCATATGTAATTTTCAAGAAGGAATACTTAGTGAAAAAACTATTATCATTCATAATACTGTGTTCATTATTTTGTTTGTCAGCATGTACTGCAGATAAAAATACAGAGTCTCATGTAACGTCAAGTAAAGAACCAATTCAGATGTTTATGTTTAGCCAAGATGGCAGGCTTTTTGTGTTTACTGATAAAGAAAATTTTGAATTTAAAGGGCAAGATGTTTCTAATTTATCGACATTCCTTAATAGCCCTCATGCAAAATCAATAGAAAAAGTATCACCTGAACTTTATATATATTTGGATGAGGATAAAAAGCAATGGGCTTCATCATTCTTAAAAGTACTTGTTAAAGCAGATAAATTAACGAAAAAACAACAGGATGAACTAGTCAGTCAATTTAATTTTACACAAGCATCTCAAGCAAAAGACAAGGTTAAACAAGGGATAAAAGAAGATTTTGGTATTTCATCTCAACTTGATGTTTTTTATATTAAAACGTACAAGGCAGATGGTATTATCCAAGAATATAAAAATCGTGATGAATTACTAGCAAAATATAAACTGACAAAGCCTATTATGGCGACAGTTTATCGTACGACTTATACCACCAGTAAATCATATAGCCTTTCGGACACTGGTGAAAATATACTTACGGCGCCACTAATAATCTTAACGGCTCCATTGTGGATTCCATTTAGTCTTCTTGATTGCTTCAACGAGCGTAATGTATTCCTTGATTTTTGTCCGTTCCGTTAAGTTATCTCATTAATGAAGTTATTCACAATAAATGAATAAAAATAGATTATTTTCAATAAGGAAAATATATGAAAAAACTATTTTTATTACTTAGCACATTGTTTCTTTTAGCTAGCTGTACGAGGGATTATCTGCAACTCAGCGAAGAAAAGGTAGGAAGTAAACCTGAAACTATACACTCTTTCTTTATTGCCAACGATAAACTTTATGCGATAGGTGAACAGAATAGTTATGAGTTTAAAGATAGAGATACTAGAATCTTAATAGCCACGCTACAAGGCCCTAGAATGAAATTGTTTAAATCTGCGGAAATACTATCTCTTCACCAAAATATTGAGAATAATAAGGCTTATTCTGAGATAATTCTTGATTTCAATAAACCTGAGCCGACTCCATTTAGTAGTAAGATTAGTTTTTACCTAGAAGGACAGACAATTAAGCTTCAAAACCAAAATGAAATTTTAGCTAAAAAAAGCTTAACTAAACCATTAACTACGGAACTAGTAGAATATAGAATTACACAAACAACTAAACGCAAATTTAGTAAGCAAGATACGAAAGAAGGTGCGACTATTGGCGCTTTACTGACTGGAGCAGCAGTTGGTGCGGTGCTATTTATTCCAGTTGCTATAATCGCAGCACCTTTTGGACTTTTAACTGGGAATGGAAACTAATTTAATATCCTAGGAAGCGATTAAACTTTGCTAATATTTTGCAAATATTAAAATAAATTTACTACTTGGAGAGATTATTTATGCCAAAACTACGTTCAGCGACCAGTACTCAGGGTCGTAATATGGCAGGTGCACGTGCCTTATGGCGTGCAACAGGGATGAAAGAAAATGACTTTGGTAAACCGATTATTGCGGTGGTGAACTCTTTCACCCAATTCGTACCAGGGCATGTTCATTTAAAAGATATGGGACAACTAGTCGCAGCTGAAATTGAAAAAGCAGGCGGCGTAGCAAAAGAATTCAATACCATTGCAGTGGATGACGGTATCGCGATGGGTCACGGTGGGATGCTTTATTCCTTACCAAGCCGTGATTTAATCGCAGACAGTGTAGAATATATGGTTAATGCTCACTGTGCTGATGCGATGGTGTGTATTTCCAACTGTGACAAAATCACCCCGGGAATGTTGATGGCGGCAATGCGTTTGAACATTCCAACTATCTTCGTTTCAGGCGGCCCAATGGAAGCGGGTAAAACGAAATTATCTGATCAACTTATTCGCTTAGACTTAGTGGATGCGATGATTGAAGCGGCAGATCCGAATGTAAGTGATGAGCGTATTGATGCAATTGAGCGAAGTGCTTGCCCTACTTGCGGTTCTTGCTCAGGAATGTTTACCGCTAACTCAATGAACTGCTTAACCGAAGCATTAGGTTTATCTTTACCGGGCAATGGCTCGATGTTAGCGACCCATGCTGACCGCAAAGAATTATTCTTAAAAGCAGGTCGTCAAATTGTTGAGCTTTGTAAACGCTATTACGAGCAAGATGATGAAAGCGTATTGCCACGTTCAATTGGCACCTTTGAGGCTTTTGAAAATGCAATGAGTTTAGATATTGCGATGGGTGGTTCAAGTAATACCGTTTTACACTTATTAGCAGCTGCTCAAGAAGCTGGCGTTGATTTCAAAATGGCGGATATTGACCGTTTATCCCGTGTAGTACCTTGCTTAAGCAAAATTGCACCAAATACTAATAAATACCACATGGAAGATGTGCACCGTGCAGGTGGTATTATGGGTTTATTGGGTGAATTAGATCGCGCAGGATTAATCCATCGCAACACCAAAACCGTGTTAGGAACAACACTAGAAGAACAATTAAATCAATACGATATTATTCGCAATAAAGACGAAGAATTACACAAATTCTTCCGTGCCGGCCCTGCTGGTATTCGCACTACGCAAGCCTTCTCACAAGATTGCCGTTGGGATAGCGTAGATGATGACCGTGTAAGTGGATGTATCCGTAACAAAGAAAATGCGATTTCTCAAGAAGGTGGCTTAGCCGTATTATTCGGTAACATCGCTAAAGACGGCTGTATCGTAAAAACGGCAGGTGTGGATGAGTCTATCTGGAAATTCACTGGACGTGCTATCGTATTTGAAAGCCAAGAAGATGCTGTAGCCGGCATTTTAGGTGGCAAAGTCAAAGAAGGTCACGTTGTGATTATCCGCTACGAAGGTCCAAAAGGTGGCCCAGGTATGCAAGAAATGTTGTATCCAACCAGCTACTTAAAATCGATGGGCTTAGGTAAAAAATGTGCCTTATTAACAGATGGTCGTTTCTCTGGTGGTACATCTGGCTTATCCATCGGTCACGCTTCACCTGAAGCAGCTTCCGGCGGTGCGATCGGTTTAGTACATGATGACGATATTATCGAAATCGACATTCCAAATCGCTCAATTAACCTTAAAATCAGCGATGAAGAATTAGCAAAACGCCGTACCGAGCAAGATGCCAAAGGCTGGCAACCAGCTCACCGTGAACGTGAAGTGTCCTTTGCATTAAAAGTATTTGGCCACTTTGCTACTTCTGCAGATAAAGGCGCTGTGCGTGATAAAAGTCTATTAAAATAATCTCTAATCGCTCCTCCTCTCATAAAAGAGAGGAGGATAAAAATAAAGAAAAAATTAACCGCACTTCATCATAACAAATTAAGTATCATGAAAAATTTACTTACCAATCCTCAACCCTCTCAATCGGATTATGTTAACGCGATTGTTAAACTTGGCTCCAGAGTATATGAAGCCGCTACTGTAACCCCACTACAAAAAATGGGGAAATTATCCGAGCGTCTACATAATAATATTTGGATTAAGCGTGAAGACCGCCAGCCAGTAAATAGCTTTAAGCTGCGTGGTGCTTATGCAATGATTTCTAGCCTTTCTGATGAACAAAAACAGGCTGGTGTTATTGCTGCTTCTGCGGGTAATCATGCGCAAGGCGTAGCATTATCAGCAAAACAGCTTGGACTAAAAGCATTGATCGTTATGCCACAAAACACACCAAGCATTAAAGTGGATGCAGTCCGTGGTTTTGGTGGCGAAGTGTTGCTATACGGAGCTAATTTTGATGAAGCCAAAGCCAAAGCGATTGAGCTTTCAAAATCTAAACATATGACATTTATTCCGCCGTTTGATCATCCATTGGTGATCGCGGGTCAAGGGACGTTAGCAATGGAAATGCTGCAACAAGTGGCTGATTTGGATTATGTCTTTGTGCAAGTTGGAGGCGGTGGTCTCGCTGCTGGCGTAGCCATTTTACTCAAACAATTTATGCCGGAAATCAAAATCATTGGTGTCGAGTCCAAAGATTCAGCTTGTTTGAATGCAGCCTTAGAAAAAGGTGAACCTACAGATTTAGCACATGTTGGCTTATTCGCTGATGGTGTAGCGGTAAAACGTATTGGTGATGAAACATTCCGCTTATGCCAGAAATATTTGGATGGTATGGTGCTAGTGGATAGCGATGAAGTTTGTGCCGCAATGAAAGATTTATTCGAAAATGTGCGCGCGATTGCTGAACCATCTGGAGCTCTAGGTCTAGCCGGTTTGAAAAAATACGTAAAACAAAACAATCTAGAAGGCAAAAATATGGCAGCGATTTTATCTGGTGCCAACTTAAACTTCCATACATTACGTTATGTTTCAGAGCGTTGCGAAATTGGTGAAAACCGTGAAGCTTTATTGGCTGTAACTATGCCTGAACAACCTGGTAGTTTCTTAAAATTTGCCCATATTATCGGTAATCGAGCGGTAACAGAATTTAGTTATCGTTATGCAGATAATCAAAAAGCCTGTATTTTTGTTGGTGTGCGCACGGCTAATGAAGTTGAAAAAGCGGAAATTATTGCTGACTTAACGAAAAATGGCTTTGATGTAGAAGATATGTCTGATGATGATATCGCCAAAACTCACGTGCGTTATTTAATGGGTGGACGAGTTTCTAATCATCATGAACGACTTTATAGCTTTGAATTTCCAGAGCAAAAAGGCGCTTTACTTAAATTCTTAGAGATATTGGGTAAACGTTGGAATATTTCATTATTCCATTACCGTGCACATGGAGCCGATTACGGTAATATCCTTGCAGCATTCCAATTAGAAG
>OGGM01000547.1_pt1 | contig 25159 bp, 31 predicted proteins | sample 1571251 | NCBI WGS metagenome assembly OGGM01 (sample SAMEA2582076, study PRJEB24529) | metagenome | biome: Human gut stool | place: China | collected 2011 | reverse complement strand
CATTTAAGACAAACAGACTAATTGTACATTTTTATATAATATTTTTTGTACATTCGGTCTTGACATTTTATATGCCTGTATTCGAAAGGAACAGTCCGAAGCTCAAAAGATGCTGGATGCCACCAGGACTGAAACTCAGAAATTGCAATCAGAGAAAACGGATTTACGCTTGAAGAATTCAGAGTTACGGTTAGAGTATTCTGAAAATGTAGAAAAGCTCACCGATATAGGGAAAGAAATTGAGGTGACTCAAAAAGAGGCTGATAAGTGGATGATGATAACGGACACCGCAAAATGGCAGACGGAGCAGGCACAGATTAAACTGAAGGAGGCAGAAAGACTTAAGAAGGGACTTCTGAAAACCGTAGATGGCGATGATTATCTGAAGGAGCAGGTGATAGAACTGAGATATCAGAATCAGATGCTCCGGGAGGAGAACCGAAGCCTGAAGGATAAACTGGAAAAGGCGTATGAGTTTATGAAGCAGTTTGTGATTGGTGGGATAAATTTGCTGGAGAAGTTTTTGGAATGGATTGGAGAGAAGGTTAGAGATGTGGGGAGAGGGAGGTGATACCCCCCGCGTCCTCCCTCTCTTAATCTGAGTATACGACTAATTTTCATAATCTTTTAAAGTCATTCCTTGTGAATTACGCCAGGCTGTTTTGCCATTTGTACTATTACCAGAAATAATACTTGCAGCGGTAGAAGGACTACTAAAAATATAATCTTTGGTAAAGGTAAAAGCAGAGTCTATTATATTTTCGGATATCAATTTGTTACGTTTATCAAGAAGACTTTTGGTAAGTGATGAATTGGCCTTTTTCGAAAGGATTGAATTTTTAAAAACTACAAAACCATCCGCGGTAGTAGTGCCAGTTGCTTTATAATCTTTTCCTTCGAAAACAAAGATTTCGGGATCATTATTTGTTTTTGAAGGAATAGCTGTTGCTTCGAGCACTTTATGTCCGACAGCACTCAGTAAAAGTTTGGCATTATTTATAAATTCCTCCATTTCTGCCCGGTCAGCTTCGGATAAAGAAGACTGCGTGGGAATATTGGAATTTTCAAGCTGATATCTTCCTGCTTCTTTGGCAATCGTGTACATACGATTTTCCAGATATTTTACATGTGCCTTGTTTAAATTATTGTCTTTGCTAATAAAGACAACGCATTCATGCCAAAAATCTTTTTCTTTTAAATGAGTTAATAGACGTTCATAAATATTTTCAGCCTCGCCTATGTAAACTCTATAGGTATCTGTTTCATCTGATTTACCAAATAGAAAGTATATACCTGTGTTTTTTAATTCTTCACGATCAGAGCTTTCTTTTACGCAATTTCTTGGTATTTTATAAGCTTTGCCTGTCCAATTTGATAATTCACACATCCATCTTCCGTCAGCTATACCTTCAATAAGAAATAGACGTATTGATTTTCCATAGTTCATATTATTAATCCTTTCGCCAAAAGTAAAGCATATCTACATTTATAAGTACCATAATGGTTTAGAACCATCGATGTATTTTTTGTGATTTTTATCGTCACGGCATGTGTATTTCACCGGAGGTGTACTGTTGCCACATATTCGTCTGCATAAAATATCTATTTCGTAGTCGGAATCAATAAAGTATCTAATCCATCCTTGAATGTATAAAGAAGGTGGATTATAATTGCTATCTCCATTGAAACTATATTCTTGTTCAATAATGAATAATTGAGCTAATATTGCTGTTACTTCTAAAGAGCCTATGTGTTGATTAAAAGCGTAATGTTGTAATGGTATAATTGCAACTAATGGGTCTTCACCGTAAAATATCCTATCAAAGGCTTCTAATAGTTCATAACGAAGTTCAGGATGTTCACGTACTCGTAATTTCAAGTCTATGAGTATTCGGAGATGATTGGGTTTAAAAGGTCTTTTGCCATCTTCTTCTAACCATACTTGTATATTGGTTTTGGGATCGTAGGAAGAGTATTTTTTTGATAAAACAGAAGGCCTTAATAAATAAATTCTCTCTCTTTTGGATAAATATATATCTTCTTCGGTATCAAATGGTAAATCTTCAACAATGGAAAACATTTTATCATAATTCATTGCTCAGCCTCCTTAAAAAATTCATTAATATCAACACTAAGTACATTTGCAATCTGGTTCAATACAGATATAGAAAGACTCTTATCACAGCCGGCGGCCTCGATTTTTGATAGATAGCTGATGCTGATTTTTGCCCGCTCTGCAAGTTGTACTTGTGTTAATTTGGCTTGTTCTCTGTAATGTTTTATATTTGCACCTATAACGCGATATAGGTCTGTATCGTTTTTGAAATGCATACCAGTACCTCTTTCACTATTTGTGAATATTATCGCATGAAATACAGTTCAAATAAATTCACTTATAGTGAAAGAAAATTGCTATGGATTTTCCAGAAAAATTGAGTTACAATAAATAAATCAAAATAAAAGAAGGAGGTATGTCTTATAAGTTTACAACCAAATAATTTTAGGCTTGAACCAACAACAGTCTGGTCCTTTCCAGACAGAGGAAGTTGGGCAACGCATTCAGGAAAGTATCGAGGTAATTGGTCTCCGTATGTACCAAGAAATCTGATACTTCGCTATTCAAAGCCGGGAGACTGGATCTTAGATCAATTTATGGGTAGTGGAACAACCTTGGTAGAGGCAAAGCTACTCAATCGTCATGCGGTAGGTATTGATATCAATCCGCAATCCGTTTCAATATCTGAAACAAATTTACAATTCCAATGTGAATCCAAATCAAAAATATTTACACGAAATGGTAATGCTACAGATTTGCATTTTATTAAAGATAGTCGAATTGACTTTATTTGTACGCATCCACCATATGCAAATATTATTAAATACAGTAAAGGGATAGAAGGGGATATCTCATTGCTTGCTGTAGATGAATTTTTATCTGAAATGAAAAAGGTAGCAGAGGAATCGTTTCGAGTTCTGAAAAAAGGTAAAATGTGTGCAGTTATGATTGGGGATGTAAGAAAATATGGAAAAGTAATTCCTTTAGGATTTCGTATGATGGAATGCTTTTTACAGGCAGGATTTGTGAATAAAGAGATTATTATTAAAGAACAGCACAATTGTCGTTCTACTGATTATTGGGAGACACAAAATAATAATTTTTTACTTTTGGCACACGAGTACATATTTATTTTTCAGAAGTAAGATAATTCACAAAGAGTGAAAGTTTTGGTTGTTATTTTGTATGTTTGCAAGTATAATGGATATGTAAAAGATTGCCCGTTATGGACATAGAGAAGAGGAATCAAAATGAGTAATTCAAGTGTTGCTCCATTTGTGAAATGGGCTGGTGGTAAGCGTCAGTTGATTCCACAGATAAAGGAAAGAATGCCTAAACAGTATAAGGATTATTATGAGCCATTTGTGGGTGGCGGTGCAGTTACATTTGAATTGCTACCTGCAAATGCTCTGATAAATGACATAAACAAAGCATTGATAAATGCATACAAGCAGATATGTAATGCACCGAAAGTATTTATGAAGGCTGTAAATAAGCTTGATGAAGAAATGTGGGAAGATGGTAAGGAATACTATTATTCTCTACGTGAGCATTACAATGATAAGCTGATGAAAGCAGAATATGATGTGGAATTGGCTGCGTTGTTTGTCTTTATCAATAAGCATTGTTTTAATGGCTTATATCGTGTAAACGGCAAAGGATTATTTAATGTTCCGTATAACAATAGCCGTCGGACTTCTGTTGATGAGGAGGCTATTATGGCTACTTCAAAGTATTTGCAAGGCGTAACTATTATAGATGGTGATTTTGAAGTAGCGTGTAAGGATGCGAAAAAAGGTGATTTTGTATTTATCGACAGTCCGTATGCACCATTGAATCCAACATCTTTTGAGTCGTATACCAAAGAGGGATTTGATATAGAAAGCCATAAACGATTGGCGAAGCTTTATGATGAATTAACAGCCAGAGGTTGCTATTGCATGCTCACAAACCATAATACAGAGTTGATAAATGAGCTATATGGGAACAAAGGTTACAAAATAGATGTTGTAAGTGTTAAGCGTATGATTAATTCGGATGCATCCAACAGGGTTGGTGAAGAAGTGATTATATGCAATTACTAATGGAGTCGAGATAATGGAGAACTTATTTACAAAGAAGGTGCCATTATATTTCGAGACAGAAGAATCACAGTTAATCTTAGGTGATTCATTTAAAATTCTAACAAAAAAGAAACCGGAATCTGTAGATATGATATTTGCAGATCCGCCGTATTTTTTAAGTAACGATGGTATTACTTGTCAAGGTGGTAAAATGGTTTCAGTTAATAAAGGCTCATGGGATAAGCTTTCAGAAAGTGGAACCAGCGTCGAAGAAAAACATAAGTTTAACAGAAAGTGGATTAGGTTATGTAAGAAAGTACTAAAGCCGAATGGCACAATATGGATATCAGGAACATTACACAATATTTATTCGATTGGTATGGCATTGGAGCAGGAAGGCTTCAAGATAATAAACAACATAACATGGCAGAAAACAAATCCACCACCAAACTTAGCATGTCGATGCTTCACACATTCTACGGAAACCATTTTATAGGCAAAGAAGAATGATAAGAAGTCTCGGCATTTTTTTGATTATCAGAAGATGAAAGAAATGAATGGTGGAAAGCAGATGAAGGATGTGTGGACGGGTTCATTGACAAAGCTGTCTGAGAAGACAGAAGGAAAACATCCTACACAGAAGCCTGAATATATTCTTGAAAAAATTGTATTGGCGTCTACGGAGGAAGGACAAGTTATCTTGGATCCATTTTGTGGTTCAGGAACTACCGGAGTAGAGGCGGTACGATTTGGACGAAAGTTTATTGGGATAGATATAAGCGAAGAATATTTGGAGATATCCAAGAGAAGATTGGAGAAGGTAGCAAATGACAAATAGAAATTTTGATGAATGGCTGAGTAAGTTCAGACCAAGTATATCAAGTTATGATTACTATATCGACTTTGCAAAGGTCGTAAGAAATGTAGATGAAATCAAGGTGGAATTAAACATCTTAAATTCATTGATTGGTTCTAAAAATATTGAAGAAGAATTTGAGAAGATAGTGACAAAGTATCCGGAAACATTGCAATGTGTTCCGTTACTTCTTGCAGTGAGAGGTAATGAAATATATGCACAGGATGAAGAAGGGGCTTTCCAATATAATTTCAAGAAAATGAATTACAGTGTGGAACAGTACAAGGTATTTATGCGTAAAACCGGATTATTTGATATGATTGCAAATCATTTGGTAAACAATCTTGTGGATTATGTTCTGGGTATTGAAACCGGATTGGACTCTAATGGTCGTAAGAATCGTGGTGGGCACCAGATGGAAGATTTGGTTGAAAAGTACATTGTGGTAGCAGGATTTGAGAAGGATATAAATTACTTCAAGGAAATGTACCTTAAGGACATTGAAGAAAAGTGGAATATTGATTTATCTGCGCTTTCTAATCAGGGCAAAGCTGCTAAGAGATTTGATTTTGTAATCAAGACGAATAAGATGATTTATGGTATAGAAACCAATTTTTATGGTGGCGGCGGTTCTAAACTGAATGAGACAGCAAGAAGTTATAAAATGATTTCACAAGAAGCAGACACCATAGATGGCTTTACCTTTGTATGGTTTACAGATGGAATTGGCTGGAAGAGTGCAAGGGGGAATCTAAGAGAGACATTCGAGGTCATGGATACGATTTACAGTATCGATGATATGGAGAATGGGGTTATGGAAATAATATTTTAGAATGGAGCAACAAGATGATAAAAAAGAAAGTTGTAATTTTGTATGATGAGCAATTTGATAATTTGAAAAAAGGTGAGTTTTTTGAAGGTTTAATATCTGATATATTTTATTCTCAACGCTATCATATCAGTGAGCGTGTGAATTTTACTGGTATGGAAATAGATCTTATTGCGAATCATAAAGATCGAATTAACGAAAAAATATATATCGAATGTAAGGCAAGAGATAATCTTTCTTCGACAGATATTAAATCATTTGTTGTTAATACTAAATTTAAAAATGTACCGTATGGTTACTTTCTCTCAACATCAGAATATGTGCATCAAGTTGCTGGTTTGATAGAAGAAATAAAAGCAAATGAAGATTATTCTAATTTGTATTTTTGGGGACCTCAAAAAATTATTGAATTGTTGGAAGAATCAAAGAAGATATCAACAATAGATTATACGAAGTATAAAATAAATGTTGCTAAAGAAATATTGGTGAAGTCTTTTTTTGGCTGTTATAGAGTTTGCGTTTTGGTGGGAGAAACATATGCGCAGCATTTTTGTTTGTTTAATGCAGAGAATAACGAGGTTATAAATGATGAAGAGATTATAGAAATGATACAAACGCAGGTGCCAGAACTACAAGGCTTAAGTTATTTCCGAGCAAATATGTCTGACACACAATATGAGGAAGTTTGTAAATTAGATAATGATTTTGCATATGAAACAATTGCAGAAGTTAAAAAAAGTGAAAATTGGTATGATTATTTACCTACATCAAAAAAGCATTTTGTTGGAAGAAAAAATATTGTAGCATTGTTTAATGAGTATATAGAAGAAGTAAGATTAGAAAAGACAGATAAAAGAGTATTTTATATAGAAGGAAAATCAGGATGGGGCAAGAGTTCTTTTGTTTCATATATAAGAGATGAGTATAGTGGAAAGAAATACAAAAAGAATTATTTGGTGTTTGCGGTTGATACTAGAAGTGCAAATTCTAATAATTTTGTTTCTCATGCTGTTAAAGCATTATTTGAAAAGGCAATACAAGAAAAGTTTATACAGACTAGCAATGAGTTGAGTATAATATCTAATTATGATATATTGGAATCTGATTCAATAAAAGCGATATTAAGAGAACTGAAAGAAACTGATAAATATGTGATTTTAGTATTTGACCAATTTGAAGATGTCTTTCGAAAGGCTGGTATTTTCAAAGCATTTTATAAACTTATGTTGGATATAAATAATGCAAAAGAAAATATAATTTTAGGCTTTTCATGGAAGTCGGAAATCAATATTCCTATAGACCATGAAGCTTATCATTTATGGCAAACAGTAAAGAATGAAACAAAATGCTTTAATGTAGAAGAATTTAATTCGAAAGAAGTTGCGAGTGTGATTGGACAAATGCAGAAATCAATTTCTGTTCCATTAGAGTTGAGTGTAAAAAGAAAGATTACAGAAAGTTCTCAAGGTTTTCCATGGTTAACAAAGAAACTCTGTATTCATATTTATAATCAGATTAACGCTGGGAATTCAATGGAGAGTTTAGTTGAACAAGATTTAAATATTAAAGGATTGTTTGATACGGATCTAGAAAAACTTGAACCGAAAGAAGTTAAGGCATTGAAATACATTGCTCAAAGGGCCTATGATGGGGATATGTTTGACGCTACTGAAATAGATGAAGTACTTGAAAATTGCGTATTAACCGAGTTGATTAACAAAAGGTTAGTGATAAAAACTGGTACTAAGTATAACATATACTGGGATATATTTAGAGATTACTTAATTACAGAAAATATACCAATGATTGGGGAAAGTTATATTTTGAGAATGTCTCCGGTTCAATGCTTAAAAACTTTTCTTGCATTTAAAGAAAAGAAGTATATGACTTTGCAAGAAATGGCTGATTTATCTAGAACAAAGAAAAATCAGAATAGTACATTAAATGTGTTACGTGAATTGATAAATTTAGGTTTTGTGTATAAACGTGGTGATACGTATTGTACAACGTGTGACAGTGCTAACATTAATAAAAATTATTTTGTGACGACAGTAAGAAAAAAATTTGAGCATTATACACCTATAATGAAATTGAAAACATATACAAATGGTTTTTCAACGACTCAAATAATCAAGGAGTTAAAAAAGATCTTTAAAGGTGTTGATATTAGCCAAAAAACATGGGAAGTATATGCTAGAATACTAATTAGTTGGATATATTTTGCAGAGCTGAATGATGAAAATTTTTATCTGAAAGAGATATCATCAAGTGGGGAAATGATCCCAAGAGCGAAGAAAGTAAAAAATCAAGCAGAAAGTTTTACTCCGCAAAAGACTATTACACAAGATATTGCTGTATTTAAATTGTTAGTTGAGGATATTGATAATGTAGATACTAAACGATACAACAAAAATTTGTATGATTTAAGTGCGATAGGATTGTTACATTATTGGGGAGATACTGTGATATTCACTGACGAAGGGTTGAGATTGGCGTCGGCATTAGGAAAAGAGGAATTCGAGAGAATGCTATCAGGATATGCTCTTGGTTCTAATAAAATTAGTATGGCGGTAGAGATTATTAGAAGTAATTCTATCGTTAATAGTAGACAATTTAGGGAGCAAGGAGAAGAGTTAGTTGAAAATATTAACTCTGAAATTTATAAGAAGCATACTCTATCTAAAATTTATAGTTGGGCTCAGTTTGTTGTGCAACAACTGATTAATTGAATGGTAGATTGTATTTGTAAATAGAATGAAATTCTATTAGTTACGTTGGAGTGGTAGTGACGATATTATTATGTGATATTTGAAAGGTATTGCCATATACTGTGACAATAAAATGACAATACAATCCCCAAAAAATCCATGCAACAGATAGAAATCAGATAAAATTCCCTAGTTTCTGCTACCAAAACCAACGAAAAACACTACATAACAACTTTGCAAAGAGGAGTTTGAGTAAGTCTATAGTGGCTTGCAGGTAATTTCAAAAACCTAGTATTTATTGGGCCTGAGACCATGTGAAATCGCATGGTTTCAGCCTCTTTTTTCTTTGTGATACTAATATGATACTAAAATATCTATTTTTATGTATTCGTGTCATATCTCAAGAATAAAGTCCAAATCTGTTTTTCGTATTATATTTTCCAAATTTATCAAAAAAATTGTAAATGATTTTGTAATCTGATTTTTTTCAACCCAAATGTAACGTGCAAGACGAAAATAAAACACATTGGAGGTTGAGGAAGATGGTAGAGAATCAAATTTTTATTTCTGTTAAAGAAATTTGCAAGACGCTTAGTGTTTCTGAATCAAAGGCATACTCGATTGTACGCAAATTAAATAAATAGCTTTCTGACAAAGGATATATGGTTCTTCCAGGACGTGTGAGCAGAAAGTATTTTGAGGAGCGTTTCTATGGGGGAGATCAAAAAGAAAAGGAGGATACATATGCCAGCGTTTAAAGACAAGAAGCGTAATTCTTGGTACACAGCTTTTTACTATACTGATTGGACTGGTAAAAGGCGTAAAAATTAAAGAGAGGTTTTGCTACAAAAAAGGAAGCCCAGGATTGGGAGAAACATTTCATCTTAGAAAAGTCTGCCAGCTTGGATATGACATTTGATGATTTCTATAAGCGATATGAAGCAGATGTTAAACCAAAAGTTAGAGAGAATACATGGAAGTCAAAATCCTATGTTATTGAATTAAAAATACTTCCTTTTTTTAAGGATCTTATTATGAGAGATATTACTCCAAGAGAAGTAATTCTTTGGCAGAACGAGATGAGAGAAGCGACTGATAAAGATGGAAATTCATATTCGGGAACATATCTTAGAAAGATGCAAGTAGAGCTGTCAGCCATTTTTAATCATGCAGTTAAGTATTATGAATTGCCTAAGAATCCAGCTGTTATAGCAGGGCCACTTGGACAACACCATGCAGATGAAATGAAGTTCTGGACGAAGGATGAATATATGCAATTTATTCCTTCAATGGCAAATAAAACATACTCATATATTGCGTTTGAGTTGTTATATTGGTGCGGAATAAGAATGGGAGAATTGATGGCGCTTACTCTATCTGATTTTGATTTTGACAAAAATAAGTTAGCTATTACGAAGTCATATCAAAGAATGCATGGAGAAGATGGAATAACGAAACCAAAGACAAAGAAAAGTATTAGAACCATTGCAATACCAGAGCAAGTAGCAATAGAGGTCAAGGATTTTATTGATAGCATTTATGGAATTGAGGCACAAGATAGAATTTTTGTGATTTCAAAGTCATATTTACATCATGAAATGGACAGAGGTGTAAAAGAATCAGGCGTTAAAAGAATACGTATCCATGATCTTAGACATAGCCACGTTTCATTATTAATAGATATGGGATTTTCCGCTGTTGCAATTGGCAATCGTGTTGGACATGAAAGTACAGGATTACATATCGATATGCGCATATGATGCCATCAATTCAAGATGAAATGGCAGAAGCATTGAATGAAGAGTGGAAGGAGGTGCTTGATGTCAGCGAAGAATAATGATCCTAAAGGTAGGCGGCGAAATGAGACAATTGCATATCGGTGTTCGACTGCAGAGAGAAAACAGCTTGATAAGAGATGGCGCCTTATGGGATATGCAACAAAACAAGAATATGTTTTGGATTCAGTTTTACATAGCAAGGTAATTGCTAAAGGAAATCCTATGATGCTTGTCAATTTTAGAAAAGAGCTAAGAGATATTTTGGCTGAGTTAAGGAGAATTGATGATTTGTCTGAGGTAGATGAGTAATTGTTTACTCCTATCGATACAATGCTTGAAATATTGGAAGTCTTTAACGAAAAAGCAGAGCAGGAGAAAAAAGAAAAAACAAAACGCGGTGACGAATATTTGAAAAGGTTAGATTTGAAATAAGATAGTATAGTAGAACCCTGGGAGAAATCTCAGGGTTTTTATTTATTAGAAAGAAAATAAGTCTTTTAGATTATGGTATTTCTATAATCTATTTTGATTGGAGCAATTATGAATGAATTTCTGAAGAAATTTTCTGAAAAATCAAAAAATGGAGAGATGTTGCCGAAAAAATGTGGTATAATAGAAAATGTCTAGAAAGGAGTCATTTATGGCAACAGAAAAGAAAACAGTTCATGACTTTGAGTTCGTAGGAAGACTAATAAATATTATGAAAATCCTACAGGAAGAAACTGATGAGTTTAACACAATTACTCAGCCAGAGATTTTGGAGTTGCTTAGAGACAGAGACTGCGCATGCTCAGAACGTACATTGACAGATTATTTGAAGACAATCATGAGGGAGCTTAATCCTGAAGATGTTGACGGATATGTTTATGAGAATGCATCTATTGAAGATTATGTGATAATTGCAAAAGGATTAGAGGAGAAACTTAAGGCCAGAGATTTTGGGCTTACAACGGAAGGCTCTAAAAAGTTGCAACTTCGTAGTCTTAGATATAATCAGATACTTTCTTTTGCTGAATTAAATCAGGTAATTGAAGGAGTTCTTTTCTTGAAATCCATAGATGATGAAAGTAAAGAAAAGATAATTAGAAAATTAATTACTTTATCTAGTAAGAATTTTCCTAAGTATTCACCTTATATTAGTGAGAATACAAGAACAATTAGTAAAAAGATAGCAGGTTTTTTTGAAGATTCGAGAGTAGATGAGATTGCTTTAAAAAATAATTTGCAAGTTATTAGGACGGCAATTGAGGCAAATAAAGGGGCTGGCTTAAAAATATCTTTTTATTTTAATGGATATGACGAAAACAAAAAGCTTAAGGCAAGAGTGGATGCTAATGGGGCTAAGCTAAGATATGTTGTAAATCCTTATTACATAATTATGTATAATGGCAAGCCTTATCTCATTTGTGCTACCGAACCACATGATAATGTCGCAATTTATAGAATTGATTTGATGAGTGAAATCACAACAGAAATCAAGGCATCGCTTGCAAAAGATGGAAAAATGATTAGTGAGAAACGTAGACCAAAATCTGAAATAAAAGGCCTACCGATGGAGTGGAATTCAAAGGAGGCTAGCAAGTTTCAGACTGAACACTTGTATATGTATTATGGTAAGCCTGAAAGTATTTCATTAAAGATAGATAAAGATAGATATACATTATTACATGATTACTTTGGAGACAGATATCAGTTTGTAGAACATATAGATGACACATGGGATTGCATTGAAGTGGAGTGTGTTCCTGATGCAATGATATCGTGGGCTATGCAGTGTTCAGATTTTGTTGAGGTATTGCAACCAGAGTCATTACGCCAGAGAATTCTGGGAAAATGTAAGTCTTTAGCTGAAAGATATAGATAAAGTTCGCATCTTTTTTGTCAAGAAGAAATTGCTATATAGATGTAATATCAAATCATCAAAGAGAAAATGCAAAGGTGCATATGAAAAATGGTTCAAAAAGTTAGTGGACGTTATCAGAGCAGTGCAGAAAGTAATGGTGGCTCAGCAACACAAGCCAGACGTTGGGATATTACAGAGGATGCCATTATTACAGTTGAGGAGGATATATTTGGAGTAAAAATAATCAAAGCTTATGGAAAATTTTTGATGGACGACAAATATGAAAAGGAAATAACTACTCCATTAGGTGTTGAGGTAATCGGACATGCTAGTTTTGAGGATTTGAAAAATGGAACACTAATAATTACCGTTAAGGGAAAAAGAATTACAGAAAGAGATGTTATTTTTAAATAAATAGTTTATTGGGAGAGAAGATTATAAGTATCTAGGAGAATATAATAATACTTGAGCAAGGTATTTCTTTGCAGAAATTTGCAGAAATGCAAACGCAGTTAGAAATTGACGGCAGTATGGATGCGTACAATGAGTACGGAATATATGCTGTTTATAATAAATCGCAAAATGTTTATTTAATCGATGGCGGAAATGGTCCATCAGCATTCTCAATGTCAACATCAATCCCACAGTTCTTCTTATCACATAATGGATATGGAAATCCGTATATGAATCAGCATTATGCTAATGGGGATGAGATGATTCTTAAATTCTACAGATTCGATCCTCAGAAGTATCGTGATATGTGAGAAATGGAGGACGCACTTACAAAGTATTATGACGATATTGCGGAGAATTATTATGATTATGTTTTGAGAATGAATGGAAGACCAATCAAAAAGGGAGAAAGACGGCCTGGCTATAATAAATATTATAATGGTGCCGCTAAAGCGCCTATTATCAATAATTCATTACCTTCTAAGCTTCTTAGATTAGAACATAACCATGAGAAAACATATGAATTTTTAAATGCTTTATTTGATATTTTGATTAAGTCATTACCAATTTTTATATGGATGTTGGCCACAAATAGAGATCTATATTATGGTGAAAATGTTATTCAAAAAGGCATGATGTTTATCATGGGATTAATAGCTGCTTTTATTGGTGGAATCATATGATACATGGTTATTCTAGCTATTATTCAGTTATTTAAATTGTTATTCTGCACATATAAGAAAGTTAATATTCATTTTCGAATTTTTGATGTAATAATCAAACTGGGAAAGAAGAAATTAGTTACAAGCGAGGATATAGATTTCTTAGATGAGCATGAATATAACATTCAGGTTCGCAAGGATAAGATTTATGACGGAAAAGAGCGAGCATACGAGCGTAGGCAGAAAAGAGACGAAGATGAAATTAAATATAGAAAAGAGCAGTTTGAGTGCGAACAGAGTGATGCGAAATACTATCATGACCGTGCAAGTGCAGGGTATGAAGATGCAAGAAGAGGAGACGGACTTTTTACAACTGCGGAGGAAAAACGTAGAAATGCAGATAGAGACTATGATACTGCAACATGTCATGAAGAACAGGCTTATATGAGGCTCAGAAAATTACCAATTTAGAGAGAAGACTAGGAAAGTAGGGAAAGACAATGGAAAAACCTAGCATAGAACTAATTAGAGATTGTTTGAATAGGGATATATCGTTTGATTTCAAAAAAATTGATTTTGAAGATAGTGACAGCATTATAAGGTTTTTAAAGTATAAAAAGCCATCTAGCAATACATTAGATTATGATATGTCAGAAAGCACAATGTCAATATTAGCCCAATATATTAAAGAGGTTACGCAGGAGAAAAAAGTACTGTTTGAGAAAAGGTATATTTATATAAATGATCGATTGATTGGTGAAACTGATACATTGAATTCTTTTTGGACAACATACAGAGCACTATTAGAGTTTGTTTTTATGCAAAATAATGAATCTAATATGTATGATAAAGAATTATTATATGAATTCATTTTGATTTTTGGTGGAATATCATCAAGAAAAAGAATCACGCCAAAATTAAATGAAATAAAATATTCTGAGTATGGCGTAGTGGAAGATGAATTCTTAAAGGTAGTCAACTATTTTTCTGATTATAAGGGTAGATATGATTTTAAATTGGATAAATATCTTGCATATTGTAATGGGACAAGAAAAGTTAGTGACAAGGAGTTGCAGGAAGAAAGACTAGAGTGGTTGATTGCACATAAGAGTGATTTGGAAAAAATAATTGTATGTGTCGGCGGAATAGATTTATATGAAGAACTGATGAAATTTGCTGAATTGACTCATTCAATAGGTGATTTTGGAATTGTTCCATATGGATTTAATGTTGGACGAGCTTCGCTGACAAAAGATTATTTCGATTTGTCTTTAGTTACATTAATGGGAATGTGCCCAAATAGGGAATGGTATGACGTTACTGTAAAATGGTTTGCAGATAATTACAAGGTGGCATGTGCTTATGAATGCTATTATGAGCAAAGTGAAGTTATGCAGTTATTTGATGATCATACATTTGAGAATATGATTCCAAGTACTGTACAGCAGTTTAAGGATTACTTTAGAAAAGTTAATTTACTCATTATTGAAAGAGGAAACAGAATATTAAATATATTAAAAGCTAGCGAGGAAATTAAATGGAACTGACAATATCAATTCTTGCATTTATAGTTTCTTTTGCTACATTTCTATTCACAGTATTAGTAACATATCGTGGTGAGCAACGAGAAAAGAAGCAAGCAACTCTTGATGCATTAAATCTTCTTCAAGAGCAAGTCTTTGATAATTTAAATACATACACATTTGGTGAGATTAGAGATGTTGCAGAACAATGGTCAATTGCAATTGAAGCGAAGAATAAGTATGTAGAAAATAAAGAAGGTTCAGCTGAAGAATTCTGGGAATCGCATCACGAGTATGATTCTGCTGTAGATGAGTATCGCAAGATTTCAGGTTATTTAGCAAGAATAGAGCATTTTGCATTAGGAGTAAACACAGGTATTTATGATGCCAAAGTGACTGAACGAGCTGCTACAACATATTTTGTAATGCTATATAGTAAGCTGATGCCAATCCTAGCAGTAAAGAATGGTGGTTCCGCAAGGGATATAGATTTAAATAATACCTTTCATACTGAATTTTCGACTTTGGTTGAAAGAATTAGAACTCTAGAAAAGAACAACTAATAAAGGAGCATTTATCATGGGGGGACACATTTGATAAAGAGCTAGTTAAGAAACAATATCAATATCCTATTGCAATTTACTATGCAAAGATGCAAAAGGAAGAGATGTTAATATCTAAAAAGAAAAGTTCATATCAAAAGTTGTTTCTATCGATGATAGATGCTTTGAAATCACGCTCAGATTCCTGGGCGTTGTTGTCGTTAAAGAATATCTTGATACAAATAAGCCTAATGACGATTTTAATAAGCTTCTTATTGAGAAATTGTTCAAGAAAATGTCTCTTGGAGACTGGTTATCTATCTTCAGTGATGGATCAAGATTTCTTGTTGAAGAAGAGAATTTGTTTTTCCCTAAACTAAATGCTTACGCAATAAAAAAGGGCTCAGTAAAGCCTAAAAATGCGAAGATTATGGAATCCTATGACACGCTTATTAACGTTAGAAATAAATTTAAGGGTTATTCTACAAATTGTACCGAGAAAGAATACCATGATCTTTATGATGAGTGCATACCACATATGGAGGCAATCTGTGGAGGACTTTCTTTCCTAGCAGACTATGAGTATCTAGCAGTTAAAACAACCAAAGGCGAGCAGGTATTTCATGTTGAATTTGAGGATTACACTTTGGATGAACTTTGTGAGATCACAAAACTTATGCTTAGTCAGAAGCAAATGTCGATTACTGAAGAGGAGATGGACAGATTGAGAAGTAATTATGAAGTTGCAATGAAAAGCAATGATTATGGTAATGGACGTTTTGTTAGAAAAATGCTTGAAGAAGCAGAAATGAATCTTGCGGAGCGCATTCTTGAGATGGGTGATATAGAATTTAATGATGCATTAATTACCACTTTAGAGGCTAGTGATATTGAAGAATATAAGGTTATGGAAAAGAAAGAAAAAATTTCTATAGGTTTTGCTTGTTAATTTTGTTTTCGGAAACATGTTGCTGGTTTACACTTGTATAATTCAAAGAGTAGTCAAGTAAGTAGTAAATTGCATGAGGGCTTATGATGGAAAAAGAAGTCAAAACATCAATTAAAACTGTTTATGGAATGCTGATTGATTGTGTATATAGGCAAGGCGATATGTGCCGGGCCGTAAATGAAAGTATCAATACTGTTAGTGAAACACGAGGCTGGGGATGTGCCAGTGATAATCATTGTGGTTGGATAATGCCAGAAGCTACCGGAAAGGATAGAGACAGATTGTTGATAGGATTCTATAAGAGCTTCAAAAATTGGAAACCAGATGATGTCCTCTACTCTAGCCAATTGGCAGACCACGATTCTTTTGATGAAAACGATTATTCTACAATAGAGTATGAGGCAGGGATGCTTGCATTATTCATGGAAAAAGAATGGAAATACTTATTAGATAACGACTTTTGCCATGCGTTTGAAGAGGCAAAAAGATTGGGGGTTAAGCTACCAACGAATGCCAATAAAGCATACAGAAAAAGGAAAAAGAGAGATAAATGCGGAAAATATAGAAGAGTTTGCAACTTTTATTTCAAGAAGAAAAGGTGACTTCTTAATATAATGAGAATATAAAAACAGCGAAGGAGAATGCCATATGATATATGTGATGTCTGATATTCATGGACAGTATAATTTGTTTGTAAAAAGAATAGAGCAGATAAAGCCGTTACTAGAAGACGATAACAAACTGATTCTTCTTGGAGACTTTATTGATAGAGGAAATAAAAGCTTTGAATGTCTTAAGTTGGCGTTTGATCTTGAACAAGAATTTGGAAAAGAGAAAGTGATAGTTCTTAAAGGAAATCATGAGGTCTGGTTTGAGGAGTTCCTTTTCCTAAACGAAGATATTTGGCTCGCTGAGGATAAAGACTTCTTCACGTCAGGAACATTTCTTACAAAAGAGCAGTTTAAGGAATTAGATGTACTTCCAAATAGAGAAGCGCGTATTGATTATGTAAAAAAATGTATTAAGGAAAGCCATAAAGAACTATTAGCGTGGATGAGAAAATTGAGATTATTTTATGAGACCGACACACAGATCTTCGTGCACGCTGGAGTTGATGAAGATATTCCTGAAGAAGAAGCAGAATTGTGTGCTATAGGAACTCCAGATTATGTGATGACTGGGAAATTTCCACCTACTACTGGTCACTTTTATAAGGATATTATTGCTGGACATGTGGCCGCCTCTCATCTGGCGAGAGACTTAAGTTTTAGCGGAATCTTCTTCGATGGAGAAAGTCATTACTATATTGATGGCTCGGCTGCGAAATTTAGAAGAGTATTGTGCTTAGCTTATGATGAGAAAGAGAAAAAATATTATCAGTTTGAAGAGGATGGTAAACTTAAAGAAATAAAAGGTTATAAATATGGTTCTTAACGAGTTAATATCTTTATTAAAAACTGCAAATAGCGCTACGCAGATTAATGAAAAAAGGGATGAAATTGGTGACCTAATTCCTGCTGTAAAAATAATGTTTGATTATGATCAGCAAAATCATGCCCATCAGTTTGATTTGTGGACGCATTCGTTGAATGTTGTTATCAATCTGCCAAGAAATATGGAAGATGACATGCTTTATTTAGCTGCACTATTTCATGATATAGGGAAACCAAAATCACAATGCAAGGGAAGCAGAGCAGATGATACAAATATGCATTATTATGGTCATCCAAAGAAAAGCGCAGAAATTGAAAGCTCAGTTATCATACCGGATTTGGATCAAAAGGGATATAAGATATCCTGTATGGATATTAAGAGACTTCTTTACTATGAGGAATATCATGATGACCATGTAAGCAAAAAACTAAAGCATATTAATAGACATGAAGATGGCATCATTTGATGAATTTAGAAATCTTATGTTTCTGCAGGTGGCTGATGCAAAAGCACATGTGCAACTTCCAATCATTGCAGAGCGAGTTGAAGTATGCAGTGCTCTTGCTGGAAAAGAAGGGGAATCATTATATCAAATGTATTTAAAGCAGAGGATGGTGAATGATGGATTGATACAAATGAAATGATTTTGCGTAAAGGTGCCATTGCAGCTCATAAAGGTGAGCGTATTTTAATCCCGATTAACATGAGAGATGGTAGTGTGTTGGCTGTTGGGAGAGGAAATTCAGACTGGAATTATTCAGCACCTCATGGAGCAGGTCGTATTATGTCAAGAAGGAAAGCAAAAGAAAAACTTGCTTTGAAAGATTATGTTAAAGCTATGGAAGGTGTTTATACGACATCGGTAAACATAGATACATTAGATGAGGCGCCAATGGCATACAAGAGTATAGAAGGTATTATTGATATTATTAGAGAGGTGAAAACGGTATGGTTACTTGCTAAATGGTTACCTTTTTGTAATGCTAGTACGCTATTGCCTAGCGATATCGTATATAAATATTATCAAAATAGTAGTAGATGGAGATGGAGTTTTGCAGAACATCTGAAAGGTGAGTTTTTCAATAAATTCATTACATTTAGTAGTAGACCAGAGCTGATAGATATGTCAAACGCTACCTGCTTACGAGATAAGTTGGAGATTTGTGATGCACATGATGATTGCAGTAATACTGATTTAAAAGCAGTGTTTGATCTGATTTTGAATACAGCCATTGATAATGATTTAAAACAGAAAGACTTGCCTAATAATATTTTAATTATTTCGGATATGGAATTTGATTCTATGACAGGTGAGGGGGTATTCAAGAAGATTTGCACCAAAAGCTGATTCTACAAAAACTTTATTGGAATCAATTTCAAATGAATTCCAGACATATGGATATATAATGCCACGATTGATTTTCTGGAATGTATGTTCCAGAACAAATACGGTTCCTTTTCAGGAAAATGAGGCAGGAGTTGCGTTGGTTAGTAGTTTTAATCCTGCTGTGTATAATATGGTTTTTTTTGACGAGTTGGATCCATATAAGTGCTTATTAGAACAGATTAATTCCGAAAGATATGATGCAATTGAAAAGATTCTATGTGCTTAAGGAGAGAAAATTTTGAAGATAGGTGAAATCTATTGTATGAATCTATTTGAGTTTCTTGAAAACTGGCATCCTAATACCCTCATCAGTGTTGAGGCTGATGACAATATAATTTTTGAAGGGACTGTTAAGGATACACCTCTAGAAATCTCTTGTAAATATTGGGTACAAGAGGGAACGGTAAGGAAAGATGAAGAAAAAGTAGTTATATCAGTAGAGCATGAAGCTGAAATTAATAGAAGGTTTGAAGAACAAAATAGTATAAGTTTCTCAGATATTCTTTCAAATATCCTTAATGATATCTATTCGGATGACTCTTTGATAGAGGGCTTTGAGGCAATGGTAAAAAGCGCTCATAGCTATACATATTATAGAAAAAACTGGAATCAATTTTCGGTTGAAACATTGGGACGTCGCAATAAAGAACGTACTTTTAATCATGACAATTTTATCATAGCTATTGATTCTCTATCTGAGCTAGTGAAGGAAGAATCAATTAGCGGTTTAGTTCTATGGCGAGTAGCACTTGGAAAAGACAGAAAGATAATAGGTGATTTTGCGGAATACATTATTGATCGTTTTGAAAGAGCAAAAGGAAAAATTGAAATACTAGAATCTATAAAGTGGGCGCAAGAACATCAAAATCAAATCTATTATATTGGTGAGCATGCTCTTGATAGTATAGCTGCAAAGATACAAATAATGCAGCAATTTAATTTTTCTGAGAATCAGGCTCAGGCAATTATTGATATGCGTGTAAGAGCCTTTTCTGTAAGTGAAAGGGAGAAAATTGCTAATGAGTTGCACGAATGTCTCGAATGGATAAAATATTTTCCTAAACTATAAGGCATTAATGTATTTTTATCGGAGGGTGGCATAAATGACAATAAAAGAATTAATGGAGCAGGTTGATACAGATAGGGTTACTGAAGCTTTTTTGCTCACCTATTATCTTTTTCAACATGATTGTTATGATCTCTCTATTTCTGAAAAATTTAATGCAATTCCTAAAATTAGAGAATTGATTAGAGATAATATAAATTCGTTCAGAGCGTGTACACAGTCTGCAGGTGCGGAAAAATATACCGTTTTTATTATGTACGATCAAGACAATGAAGATTTTGAAAATAAAGAGAGTAAAAGCTTTTCATGCTTTGCAACACCTGATAAAGAGGCGTTTTCTGTTTTAAATAAAAAGTTCTATTTATTTACCGGTGAAGGAGACGTTGAATTATCTTACTATAGTTTTGATCATAAAGACGTATGTGACATTGCAGCTTATACGGTTGCAAAATCGTCAATCGAGACCATAGGAAAAGAAATGTGTGTTGCTAAAATCCTTTCAGATATGTTTTTCTGGGGTGCTAAGCCTGAACAGCGGAGGAAAAAAGTTTGTGAACTTGAAGAGAAGTTAAGCAAGCCGCATGATGAAAATGAATATATTAGCCAGGCTGAGTTTCATGAACATATGAAAACAATAGAAAATCAATTGTTGGAACAGATGTCTGAGGATGAAAGAGCTTATTATGAAGCGAAGCATCGCTTCGAGGACGAAACAAAAGATATTATTAGTTGTTACTGGAAAAGAACTAATATCGAGCTTGAAAAACAGCATATAGCAATTATTAGAGAAGAGTATCAAGGGCGTATATGCCAGTGATAGAGAGAAAGAAATAGATTTAATGTCTGAGGGATATTAGTTAAGAGAAAGGCGAAGAATGAATTATTACATTAGCGATCTTCATTTTGGACATAAAAATGTAATCCGTTTTGATACTAGACCATTTCAATCTGTTGATGAGATGGATGAGGAGCTTATTAGGTTATGGAATAATAAGGTATCAGATACGGATGATGTATATATTGTAGGTGATTTCAGCTATCGAAGCGGAAGACAAGAGCAGTGGTATTTAAAGCAGTTGAATGGTCGCAAACATTTGATTTTGGGAAAGTATCTTGATGAGGATAAGAACTCTATTTGGAGAAATAAAAAAGAAAATGTTTATTTACTAGATTGTGGAAGTGGATTTAAATCTGGTCGTTTGGCATGCTTTTGCATTGAGACACAAGAAAGATTTTATTCTGATGTAGAAGAGAAAGAGGTGTAGAGGGTATGAAGATTTTTGCGATGTCGGATATTCATGGTTGTTTGCAGGAATTTGAGGCAGCTCTAGAATTGGTGGATTTATCTGGGGATAACAAATTGATTTTATTAGGAGACTATATTCATAGTGGGGCTGATAGTTATGGAGTATTAAAAAAATAATAAAGCTACAGCAAAAATATGGAAATGACAAAGTTATAGCCTTAATGGGGAATCATGAAGAACTGGTTATTGAAGGACGTGCTCCGATTCAGGAGTCATGGGAAGATGGATTATATGATTCTGGAAATACAGAGGATGATGGTTATATTTGTTTTATGCAAAATCTACCTTTATATCATGTTGAGGAAAATATTATTTTTGTTCATGCAGGTATTGATGAAGAGGTTGGAGAAGAGTGGGAATGGGAATCAACAGATAGAGATTTCTTGGAAAAATATCCCGCAGAGATAGGTCATTTTAGTGGGAATATGATTATTGTTGCAGGACATGTAGGTACTGCAGTGATAGCTAATGATTACAGGTTTCATGATATTTATTATGACGGAGATAGTCATTATTATATCGATGCGACAGTATATGAGAGTGGAATCATAAACGTGCTTATGTATGATACCGATGATGAAAAGTTTTATCAGATATCAGAAGCAGGAAAGTATGAAATAGAAAAATTTGAAGAATAAAAGGAGTGTAGAGTAATAAAAAATAAAAAAATAGTAATTCTAGTTTGTATTACTGTAGCTATTTTAGTAGTTGTTGGAGTTGTATTAGTAGGAATTAAAGGCAATTTCAGGGATGATTCCAATTATATATCCAGGCAAGAGTGGATAGGGATGCTAGGGGAACATACTGGAGCATCTGATTTTAAAGAAGCATCGCCATATTTTGAGGACATTGACGAATCAAATGAATATTTTACATACATTCAATCTTCTGTTGAATGGGAATATATTGAAGCCACAACGAAATTTAATGGGGAGAAGAATGCTACCGGAGAATTTGTTGCAATTACAGCTATGAAGTCGATTGGAGCTCCTAAGATTCAGTTATATCTTGGAACAGATGATGAATTTGAGGATAAGGAATATCTTAATCTTGCACTAGATTTATCATTAATTGAAAAGGACAAGTTAAAGAAAGGGCTTACTAATGAGGAGGCAATAGAAATCATTGAAAAACTTGACTCATTATATTATGGAGAATTCTGGCCAAGGGATTTAGAACAGGTAGACTACCAGGACAATGTAAAGGTAATATCAAGTGAAGATGTTGTTGAATATAATCGTGATGAAAATACTTTGATCACTTCGGAGAGTCTACAGGTTGGAGATATCATTACATTCAAGGATGGAGTGTTTGTAGTTGCGCGTAAGGTTATAAATTTTAGAGACGATGGAAGCTATGAGTTGGCGTTTCCGGAAATGGAAGAAGTATATAAAACTTTAAAACAATCAGGTGTTACTGAATTAACCTTCAAAGATATCGTAAATTATTACGGAGCGGATAATCTTACAGTAGCAAACGCCTATGATGATACAATGCCTACTGCTGTTATGGTTTCACACACAATAGGCGGAGAAGTAACAACAAAAGGTTTCAAAATAGAGGCAGCGGAAAATAATAAGAAGTTGGAAATATATGTCACTGATAATGACACTGGTATAAGATATAAGCTGCCGATATCACCAAAGATTTCTGATGATTTTGAAAACTTTAGTGCTAATATAGATGTTAATAAGATATTTATTGGCTCGCAGATTGATTACTCTGCTTTTTCTGGTGTGAAATATGCAGATGTTGCTATTGACATTGAGACTAATATTGAAGCGGGGCTAGCAGTTGAAGATGAAATTAGTGATAGAATAATTCTTTTTGAAACACCAACACCGCTAGGAACCGGTGTTGTGGGAGTAGATATTCAAATATATTTGGTTACTACGTTTAGTGGTGAAGTTTATTTGAAGGCAGATATACCTTTCCAAGCCGATGTGTATTATGAGGCGGGGAAAGGGGTAAGAAAGGTGCAACATGAGCTTTCTATTGAAAATCCAGAGGTAAAAGCAAGTGCCGAGATGAAAAAGAAAATAGAGTTCGCGCCAATATTAGTTGTAGGAGAGTTTGCTCCGATTATAGATGCTGAAGTTGGTGCGGGAATTCTTAATAAAGTTGAAGTAGAAGTGCATGATAATAAACAGATTTGTACAGATGCGGGAATTGAATTTCCTGTTATAGATATTTCGGTAGGCCAGTCAGATGTATTATATTATGGAAAACGGACTGCTGTAGCAACATTAGGTTGGTCGGCTAGTTGGGATAACATATTTGAAGGAAAGAGTTTTTATAAAACATATAGTATTCATTTTGAGATTTTATCAAATGGTAAAAAACAATTTGTTGACGAATGTACTTATGGTAAAGAACCAGAAGATACTTTGTTGAATTTTGATTTTTCTGATTATGCAGGTACATACAGAGCGACTGACTGGACAAATGATGGATACGGTGGTGGTAAAAAATTAGATGATTTACATTTGTCAGATGAAGGTATTATAACAGGTGGAGAATCATATTTTTCACCAGAGCCATATCCTGCAAAAAAACCTCTTTCTGTAGAACTAGCGGATGATGGTTCTTATAAATGTGTAGTTAACGAAGAAGAACAATATTCCGGCGATATTTTTTATATTTATCCCGAAGGAGTGTGTGAGGATAGATTTAAAGATGATGAAAAATTAGTGAAAGGTGTTTATATTCGATATGTTCACCTCGATGGAGGTGTTAGTGATAAAGTTTTCTATAAAGTAGATGAGTCTGAAAGTTTAGTGGGAATGAATACTTATACTACTAGAGATACATCCATGCCAGAATTCGCGATAGATTATCCAAATAATTGGAGCATCAAAAGTGAAGAAGTACAGTCTAACTATGAGTGGGATGTACTTCAGAATGCTCGTGGAGTAGAAATAAGTTATTATTCATCTGATTATGGATTTGGAAGTCAGTATTATGGCGGAAATAAAGTAATGGATTATGTTCATATAACAAAGGTGTGTGATGCTGATTTTACTCCAGTAGATTTTAATGGTCAATCATACTTGTCATTAGGCAAGTACGTAGTTGCTAAATTAAAAGTATATGCGTATGAAGATGGAATGTCTGAGGATGGTGAAGTGCAATATGATGGTTCAACATATTATGCCGTAATCCCTGAAAGCTATTTGGGAGATGATGGATTTTGTGGAACGGGATATTGGGCTATCTGTGCTTCTGAGTATGTAAAACCTATGGTTGTTTTGGCAGAATCCCCAGATGGAACATTTACAGCAGACGAAGAATCTGAGGTAATACAGATTTTAAAGTCATTTAGAATTAATTAAGAAGCGTATAGAACAAATGGAGATCAGATTATTTTTACCAGAGATACGCATCAAAAAATCTATCTTGAGACACAGGAAGGAAGAAATCTTCCGGTTGAACATTGTATTGAAGGAACAGAAGGATGGCAGATTGCTAAGTAGTTAGCAGTTAAAGCAGGAGATTTGGTAATAAATAAAGTCACATTTGGTCATGTGTAGTTTTTGGAAAACAAAAAGGAGACCGTTTCAAGTTTTGTGTAAACGTTTAAAACTGATATAAGATTTGTGAATAGTTACAAATGGGCAGAGCCGATTTTCCGGATTCTGCCCATATCTGCATTATACAGGAGTTTTTGGGCATGTCAATAAAACCTGCCTAAAACAAGCTGTTTT
>OGGM01000541.1_pt1 | contig 25526 bp, 22 predicted proteins | sample 1571251 | NCBI WGS metagenome assembly OGGM01 (sample SAMEA2582076, study PRJEB24529) | metagenome | biome: Human gut stool | place: China | collected 2011 | reverse complement strand
CTAACTCTGGTGCAAGGGTCCGAAAAGAAGGTCTAGTTCAGAATAAAAAAGGCCAAACTTTCTACATCAAGAACGATGGTTCTAAATTTACAGGAATACGTGAAATTGATGGTAACATCTACTATTTCAAAGCACGTGAAGCTGCCTCTCCTGTTGATACCGGCGTCCTACAAAAGGGAATCAGTATTTTACTAGAAGAAGGTCAAAATTCACCACGTTCTTACGGTTATGGTACTCCTATTAATATTACACGTCGCTATTATTTTGACTCAGTTACTGGTCAAGCCGTTAAAAACCGCTATGTCCAAGAAAATGATGGCTGGTACTACTATGGTGAAGATGGAAATGCTATTCGTCCTCAGAATGGTGAAGCCAATATAGATGGTCAAATCGTTTACCTCTATGCCAATGGTCGTCAGGCTAAAGGAGAGCTTGTTCTCGACAATGGTATTCTTCGCTACTATGATCCTAATTCTGGAGCACGCGTCACTAACACCACTCTAACAATTAATGGTATGACCTATCGATTTGATGAAAATGGTGTCGGTACGGATGCTCCTAACCCAAATGGTTATTATAGTGATGATAACGGAAACTGGTATTATAAAAACGCAAATGGAGACAACCTTACTGGAGCTCAAATTATCAATGGACAAAAAGTGTTCTTCCGTGACAACGGTCAACAGGTCAAAGGGGCTTATGGTAATTCTTACGGTGATTTATACGCATTCTACGATGTTAATTCAGGAAACCTTGTAACCAATCGTTATATTGACTTCATGGGTAATTGGTTTTATGTAGGTAAAGATGGTAAACCAGTCAAGGGACCTCGAAATATCGATGGACAAGATGTCTTCTTCAACTATCGAGGGGTACAAGCCAAAGGTGATTTTGGTCGAGATGGCGTATATATGCCTGAGTACTACTACGATAAAGATAATGGTCGCAAAGTAACCAAAGCTGGGTTTATCAAAGATAACAGAGGCTTAACTTACTATCTTGACGAGAAAGGTGAAAAAGTCCTTGGACTTCATGAAATCAATGGTGACTTATATTACTTCCGTCAAGGAGGTGCCTATAAATACACCCAACTAGGTGACATGTGGCAAGACAGCATTAATTACATTGATGGTAAGATCTACTACTTCGATCAATTTGGTAAGGCTGCCAAAAACCGCTTTGTCTTTACGGAAGGAGCTTGGCACTATTTCTACGGCGATGGTACAGCAGCTACCGGTGCCGTTCAAATTAATGGGCAAAAACTTTACTTCGATACAAATCATGGTAGACAAGTTAAAGGCGCTTTTGCACCAGATGGTCACTACTACGATGAAAACTCTGGTGAACTAGTCACCAACCAAACACGTACTATCAAAGGTGTAACTTATCATTTTGATGAAAATGGTAATGCGACTAAAGTTTAAGACATCCCTTACTTTAAGAAAACTTTAGGATCTCCTCTATATACTATAATCATCCTAAAACTTTTCTTTTTCATAATCTCCTAATCCAGGACTCAAGTCCTGGATTTTTTTAAACTCTTATGACTGCTAAAATTGTGAATTTTACCTTGTTAGTCACTTTGGAATGTAATCGTTTTCTTATTTTTATCTAAATTTCTTATATTTTCTTGAAAGTCTCTAAAATAGCGCTATAATAGGACTTAGGAAATGGAGGAAAAATTATGAAAGTACATTCTACTTTTACTGGATCTAAGTCCAAAAAACATCTGATTGCATTCTCATGTGCAACTGCTCTTGCAGGTTTTGCCTTCATCGCAAAGCCTGCCTTCGCTGAAGAAGCTAAAGCTGACAACGCATCAAACCTTGATGTGACTGCTGCTACCACTGCCAATGTAGAAACCACAGCAGACCTCGTAGAAACTAAGGTTGTTGAAGCTCCTGCTACTACTGAAAAAGTTGCTAGCACTGAAAGCACTACAAATGACTCAGAACAAGCCACAACTTCTGTTGCAAGCTCTGAAACTACCAGTGAAACAGCTTCAACAACTGTAAGTGAAAGCCAAGCTCCTTCAGAATCAGCCTCTGGCCAAACACGCGAAGCTGTATCTACAGACCGAGCTGCCAGTGAGACAGCTTCAGTTAACGAAACTTCGAACAGTGAAACTAATATCACAGGTGGTCAATACTATAGAGACGAATACGGCTATTGGCATTACAAAGATGCTAGCGGTAAAGACCTGACTGGACCACAAACTGTTGATGGCGTTAAGGTTTACTTCGACCAAGGTGGTGTTCAGGTTAAAGGAGAATTTACCTGGGACGGTCACTATTATGACAAAGATTCTGGTGCTCTTGTTACTAATAAATTCGTTGAAAATTATGGTAGAACCTATTACTTAGATGAAAATGGTAATAAGACAATTGGTTCCAAAGAAGTTAATGGAGCGTGGTATTATTTTGATCAGTATGGTGAACAAGTTAAGGGTAGATTTGCTTCTGATGACCGTTATTACGACGAAAACGGAAAACAAGTTGATTTTGGGACAAACCGCTATTTCGAATTAAACGGGGAATGGTACTATGCTGGAAATGATGGTGCTATTTTAAAGGGACCACAAACCATCGATGGCGTTAAGGTTTACTTCGACCGAGGAGGTGTTCAAGTTAAAGGCTATTTTGTTAAAGATAGTACTGACAATAATGAACGCTATTATGATAAAGATTCTGGTGCTCTAGCTACCAACCAATATATCATCGCCTACAACCCCTACAGACATCGAAATGAACGTTATTATGTTAACGACCAAGGAATCCGGTTAACTGGTCCTCAAACAATTGATGGTAAACAAGTCTACTTTGATAAATACGAGGGATGCCAAGTTTTCGACAATTTTGGTGATGATGGTTACTTTTACGATCAGGACGGTAATCGTGTTGATCTTGGTGCCAATCGTTATGTTCAAATCAGAGACAATTGGTACTATGTCGGTAACGATGGAAAAATTTTAACCGGTGAACACATTATTGATGGAGCTCACGTTTATTTTGAATATGGAGGTAAACAGGTTAAAGGAAATTTTGACTATAAAAATCAATTTCACGATAAAGACTCTGGAAATTTAGTTACTAATCGTTTCGTAACAGTTAAAGACAAAAACTACTTTATTGGAGCAGATAGTAAAGCTATTAAAGGAGCGACCGTCATCGACAACATTGAGTACTTCTTTGACGAAAAAACTGGCGCTCAGGTTAAGGGAAATTTCGCAAGTAACAAAAAATATTATAACAGTACTACTGGTGCTCTCGTAATCAATAGTTATGTCCAAGTCGACAAAGACTGGTACTACGTAGGCAATGACGGTAAACGGCTTAAAGGTTCTCAAACCATTAACAATGTTCCTGTATACTTTGACACTTATGATGGTAAACAAGCCAAAGGTGTCTTTGGTAATGACGGCTACTTCTACGACAAAGATTCTGGTGCTAAAATAGACCTTGGTACCAATCGCTACGTTTACATCAACGATAACTGGTACTATCTTAATGGAGAAGGAAAAATCCTTAAAGGCGATCAAACCATCGACGGGGTACAGGTTCACTTTGATCCATATTATGGCAATCAAATTAAAGGAGAATTTACAGATAGTAATGGGCATGCGGTTAAAGCAAACTCCTATACTAGCCCAGTTAAGTACTATGATAAAAATTCTGGAGCTCTTGTAAAAGGTCAATACTTTAACCACAATGGAAACTGGTACTACGCTAATGCGGAGGGGAATATCCTTAAAGGTGAACAAACCATTGATGGGGTGCACGTTTACTTTGACTCTTATGGAGTACAAGCTAAAGACGCAATCGCAGAAGGCTACTACTACGATAAAGACTCTGGTGCTCGTCACGAAGCCCCTCGTAAGCAATTTATAAAGGCTGGTGGTAAATTATACTATCTTGACGATGATAATAAGATAAGTTCTGGTTATAAAAAAATTGACGGTAAGGATTATTTTATTACAGGATATGGGGAAGTTTTAAGAGGAGAATTCGGACCTTACGGTTACGAACCATACTATGATAGTGAGACTGGGGCTGCTGTACGACAAAGAGGTTTTGTTAAATCTGGACGTAACTGGTACTACCTAGATGATGAAGGAAATAAAGTATTAGGACTTGCCAAAATAGATGGTAATCTCTACTATTTCAGTAATCCCGTCGCAACAAAATACCGAATGGGCGAACAAGTTAAAGGAGAGCTGGTGAAACCTTATAGTTTCTTCAACTATAACCGTTCACCCTATGACAATCCTGTCTACTACTTCGACGCTGAGACTGGGGCTGCTGTAACCAATCAATTCTTCAATTGGAAGGGCAATTGGTACTACTTCGGTAACGATGGAAAGGCTCTTATCTTTGACCAAGTCATCAATGGTCAACACCTCTACTTTGATTATCAAGGTAAGCAAATTAAAGGCAATTTCGTTACAGACTACAAGGGTACTCGTTATTACGATGAAAACTCTGGTGAGCTCGTAACCAACCAAACACGTACCATCAATGGTGTGACTTATCACTTTGATGAAAATGGACGTGCGAAACAATTGTAAAATAAGTCCGAAAATTGACTAAAATTATTCTTACTAGTCTTACAGATAAAAAAACAAACAAAAAGCCAAAATCAGCATTCTGATTTTGGCTTTTTGTTAGGTAAAGAATTTATTGGTCCTTTTTCAGTCTTTTTAGGTGTTTATAGAGACCGAAGGCACGATCCAGTTGCATGGATTCGATAGGACGTTTGCCCTTGATATAGAGATTTCCATTGGTCGCATTCATCAACCCTGTCTTAGCAATGGCATAACCAGTAATCATACCACTATAAAGGAATCTTTCTAGTTCCTTGACATCTAAAACTCGACTTGAAGGTTCAAGGGGACCATATTCTGCTTCATAGATATCCACAAGTCTTTTAAACTTATAGGCCGTTTTTATGGGCATATCTCCGATAGTTCCCTTTGAATAATAATGATAAAGATTCTGTGGGCTTAAGTCTGCAGAGGCTACCTCTTGACCGTTGGGCGAGTAGGGTTGGAGCTTAATGAAAGTATTGAGCTTACCAATATCGATGTGGTAGTCGCTAACATTTTCCTTAGGAATAGGGAAGTCATCCCTATCAATAATCTCCCTTCGTCTGATGGTAGCCAACAATTCATAAGGCTCAACTCTAAGTCTTTTTGAAAATTTTTCCAAAGTATCAAGCGAAACCGTTCCTTTTTGATTGATTAGGTTATAGTTGGTTTGAGCCATACCAGATGAGACTACAAATGCTGTCATACGTTCTCTGACTTCTCCCTCATCCATATCTTCCGTGATTTCCAGCTTCTTGCGAATATTGTGCCACAAGTTTTGGGTGACTTGATCAGGATCTCTTGGAAACTCAAAAACTTCATACTGATTGTCTCGAGCTAAGAGCTTTCCAAGTGTAATGTTTTTCCCAGTCACCTTGGCCAGACCATTAGTAATAGTTACAATCTTTGGGATATTTCCCTTAGGCTTGTTCATAAAGAGCATCCGAAGGCTTCCTGACGGAATCCCCGTGGCTTCTGAGAGCTCTCTGTAACTCTTTTTATCTTTCCAAAATTCCCCCATACGAGCTTTTTCTGCATTTTCCCAGAAAAGCTCCTTAAGGGGTTTGGGGGCATTCGGCTCATCCGAAAATAGTCGTTTTGACATCATTGTCTCCCTCTAAAATTGCTGTTTAAAAATTAGTCCAAATCTATTATCTCATATTTTTAATAAAAATCAAATCATTTCCTAATCAACAATCATTACAATCAGCTATTCGTTTAGAGTTTTTCTTGGGTTAATTGAGCACAAAAATTCCCCTCGTACTTAAACGAAGGGAGTTGTTTGACTAATAATTCCAGTTTACCAAGAGATAAATTAAGCTCGAGCCAAACATATCTGCTAAGGCATGAACGAGGAAAAATGGAAGCAAGTTTTTAACCTTGTATTTATAAAGGTAATACCACTGTTATTGATTAGAATAAGCAAACCCCTTAAAAATAAAGGGATTGTGACTACTAATTCATATTCTAATTTTAATTTGCTTACCTTTTTGCTTACTTTTAGATAGATTTTAGTGCTTGCTCATAAAATGACGTCGCTTTTTTAGCGTTCTCTTTTGATAAGTGACTGTATGTGTCCATAGTCATTGAAAGAGTGGAATGGCCTAGACGATGCTGCAGCTCTTTATAAGGAATACCCGAATTAAGGAGCAAACTGGCATGAGTATGTCGGAAACCGTGGAAACCTATATTATTTACCCCTGCTTTTTTAAAATGCGTCCTAAGTCGGCTCAATGCTGCTTTAGAACTTGGATAAGATTTGATAAAATCAGAGAATACCACTGTTTCAGTCCTACCTAGTTTCCAAGCCTCTTGAGTTTGCTTGCGTTGGTATCTTTTAAGCATGGTTGCGGTTTGCTGATCTATGTCGATATCTCGGTAACCAGATTTTGATTTTGGACTGTTTAACTCCATTTCACAGTTTAAAGTCTTTGTTATATGCACAACCGAGTTATCAAGGTCAATATCAGACCATGAAAGAGCTAGAGCTTCATTGATGCGGCAACCCGTAGCAAGTAAGAACTTATATAGCGTGATATCATAATAAGTATTATATTTAGTGTTATCCAAGCTATCAAGATAGGTAAGAAATTGTTTTAGCTCGTCATTATTGAAATGCTTAACTTTGGCTTTCTTATCCTTTTGAGTGTTTCTAGGCAAAACAACATTATCGGCTGGGTTAGCAGGGATAACTTGTAAAATCACTCCATACTGTAATATACGTTTGTTAAGAGTGTGAATTTTGTCGTAATGAAGATAAGCGCCAACTTCACCAGTATTTGTATTGTTTGCCAGCTTATTCATAATAGACTGAATTAAAGGCGTGGTTAGTTTATCCAATTTAAAACCACCAAACAACGGTAAAACATGGTTGTTTAAGAGCACTTTTTGTGTCTTCCTTGTGTTAGCTTTAACTGTATTCTTGTAGCTATCCCACCATGAAGCGGCTAACGCCTCGTATGTTTCTATTGCTGCTTCTTTATAGCGTGTTGATCCATTAGCTTTAAAATCAAATTGGACTTGTTGGGCTTTGGTCTTGAGTTCTTTCTTTGTCCTGCCAGTGACTTTAGTTGTTACTTTCTTGCCAGTGACTGCATCAACACCAAGATATACATTAGCACGATAGACGGTTGAGCCGTCTTTTTTCTTTATCTCGTTAATTTTCATGATAAACCTTTCTAAACATCAGCAGGCAAGCCGTAATAAAGTTTTTAGAGTGGTTTATATGTTTAAGAGATAGTGTTATATCAGTCATTACAATTTCAATCGTTCGCAAAGCGAACAATCAAACAATGAGCGAACAAAGAATAAAGCTCGAGTGAAGCTTGAGAAAAAAAGCTGCTTACTTCCTAGTTATTACTTTATTAGGTGTTGGTGAGTTAGCGTTGAAATAAGAAATATTGACGTATTTTTTATTTATCCCAACGATATCAAGCCAGTCAGTTAGTATATTTTCTAAGATTTTACTATCTTCACGTTTACGGCTATTGATATAGTCTCCAAAGTGTTTGAACTGAGACCCTCCTTTATAGCCGTTTTCAGACAGGGCATCAGTAGCCCTAAACGCATTAAGTAATGCACCCTTTGAACTCGATTCTATGACAATTTCACGATCATAGTCTGAAATTATAGCACGAAACCCCGTAAACAAAGGTAATTCATCCCCTTTATGCAATTTTACGATGCAATATTTTACCTTTGATACTTCATTCAATCTTTCTGACGTGTCTTGTTCTATATCTAAAACTGTATAATCGTAACCTTGCAACTCAAGAGGTGGTAAGTAATCTCCAGCTAAATCTTTTACTGGAGTAAGACCAACATCATACCCTAGTAAGTAAGGCACTTCCACACCAAAATAATCGGCCAAAAGCTGCGCCTTATCGGGTTTGATTTGACGTTCGCCTTGTTCCCAATAAATGTATGTTCTTTTTGTGACATTGGCTATGTCTGCCGCCTCTTGCTGAGTCTTCTTTGCTTCTTTTCTTAGTTCTTTCAATCTATTCATAGTTTTCAACACGCCTCCGATATTAGTATAACATGCTTTTTTCGTTAAGTGCAAAAAAAATGCAACAAATAAAAAATTTTTCTCTTGACATTGCAAAAAAAATGCACTAGAATACAATTATCAACAAGGAAAGTTGAACAAAAAATGCAATAAGGAGAGAATTATGCAAAACAATCTACGTATTCTACTAGCTAAGAAACGGTTAAAGGTGTCTGATCTTGCAAAAGGTACCAAGCTTTCTAAAAGTGCACTTACCGCCCTTTACTATGAACGTACAAAACGCCCCGATATTACCACGCTGCAAAAAGTGGCTAACTTTCTAAATGTTACCATTGATGAACTTTTGAACGTGGAAGAATAAGGGCAACAAAAAAAGCCTACGAGAGCGACCAAACTAACGAGGCTTTTACAAACAATCACTAAAAAGAAATTACAGCAGGCAAGCCGTAATAAGGTTTTTAGTATCTGTATTTTGATACCTCAATTATATCATAGATTGCTGGTATCGTGTACCCCTACTTAGAGGCCACCTCTTAAAAATGGATAAAGCGAACTTCCAAATTCTGCGACGTCGCAGAATTTAGGTCTACTTAGAGGCCATCTCTTAAAAATGGATAAGCATCACAGAAAACAAACAAGCTAGATAACCAGCAAAAAAATGAATCGAGGTAATAACATGACAAAGAAAACTGAAAACAAAAATACAATCACTGTTGCGCAGAGCAACAAGCTAGGTCTTGAATTGCATGACATCATGACTGGGATGCAAGGCCTACGCAGTCAAGCTAATCTCTTTATGATTGCGAAAAATACTGGAGCAGATAACAGGGTGTTACGCCATGAAATGGATAAGTTTTTAGAACATGTCTATGACATGGTAGAAATTTACTCCCGTGACCTAGACAAAATTGCGTTTTATCTGCTCGAGTGTGACAATCCAGAGGAATTGCGAGCATACGAGGCAGAGGAAAAAGGAGAGTAAATCATGGCCACAGAATTAAATTTATCTGCTACCCAGTTTATTATCCTAGTCATCGTTTTAACGCTAGCTCTTGCTGCTTTATGGCTCAAGAAAAGCTATATTCAGCTTGATATAGAGCCTAAAACTGATACCGCTACAGATAACACTACGCACAAAGAAAGTACACACTACGGGGCTTATATTCAAGCTCAAGGCAATTATTACAACTAAGGAGAATAACCATGAAATTCAAAATATTCAGCGACAATGCTAAATCATTCACTTTCAAACATGAGTTTGAAACTATGGATCATGCCAATGTATCATCTACCGCCATTCTCGGTTATATGGTCGGAACGTATGAACAACAGCCAACAGAGATCACAATCGGCGGGAGCGAGGCTAACAACACCTATACAATGGTTGTTAAGTATGTGGAAGATGAAGACCTTACAAAAGTGTTTAACCGTATTTGTGAGAGCTTTGAGAGCTATTCTAAGGGTTATGATGAGGAAGCCTAAACGTGTATCAAGACAGAAAGAAAGGGGCAATTTATTGAAAAAATTGAAATTAAATAATTATGAACTAGCGGTTTTATCAACTCTAAAGAAAGGCCGTCCTAATGCTACTACTGGTGGAGAAATTGCCACTATTACCAATATCCCCCCCAGAGAGGTGTACCAAGCCATTCATAATCTATCCACCACGCATAAAGTTCCTATCATTGGTGAAAGAAGCGGTATGCGTAGAGGTTATTTCATTGCTGAGACTAAAGAGGAACTATTAAACGGTCTTAAACCTCTTGAAAGTCAAGTCAGACGAGAATTAAAACGGCTTACCTCTTTAGTAGCTATTGAAGACTTGACCGAATATGAAACATTGCTAGAAAGGGGATAATATGCAGGTATTTAGCGAAGTATATCAAAAGGAGCTTGCCCGAGGGGCTGTATCGGTACTAGATAAAGTCCTAGAGGGCTATTCTAAGCTCGATAAACACCAGTTAGGGATAATCACTACCCAGCAAGTAATGGACGAATTAGAGGTAAGCTATAACACCTTAAAACGTTGGGAGGAAGCAGGACTTAAACGCTACCAACCACCCGTAGAGGATAGCCGCAAAGTGTATTATCGTATCAGTGACATTTTGGCATTTTTGGGGGTGGAAAATGGCTAAGACTAAGACCAAGACTAAAGTTTATTTTTGGCTCAAATTTGATAAAAAGTTCTTTGATAACTTATTTATTAAACGTCTAAAAAGTGTAAATGGCGGTTATGCTATGACCGTGATCTATATTAGGCTCATGCTTGAAAGCCTAGAAACTGATTGCATCTTGTATTATGAGGGTTACTTTGAAAGCTTATTTCAAGAGTTAGCGCTTAAGTTGGACGTTAGCGAGGACGATATTAACATGACAATGTCTTATTTTACAAAATGCGGTCTCATCCAAATTGACACAGACGGAAATGCTAAGTTTCCTCAAGCTGAAGCCTTACTTGAACAAGAAACAAACTGGGCACAATATAAGCGAAAAGGTCGTAAAGTTGGACAAATTCCAACCAATTTGGACAATGTCCAACGAGTGTCCAACCAGTGTCCAACAGAGAAAGAGATAGAGAAAGAGATAGAGTTAGAAAAAGAGGTAGAGGTAGAGGAAGAAGAAAAAACCACCACTACCACCGCCCCTATTTTTAGCCAAGAGTTTATCAATCTCTATAATAGCTTTGAACAAGAAAGCGGACGACCTTTATCAGCTATTCAGCAACAAGAATTAGGCTATATGCTAGACGAGTTTAACGCTGACTTGATCTATGAGGCACTAAAAGAAGCCGTCAACCAAGGCAAGGTAAACTTTGCATATATCAAGGCCATTCTTGCACGCTGGAAGCAAGATAACTTGCTAACCGTTGACTTAGTTCGCAACTCAAAGGCGAACCGCAACAAAAAGGCAGAGGAAGAAACGCTAACAAGTAGCCTTCCACCACTGCCATTTTAAAGGAGGTATCTATGACTAAAGAAACAGAAACGGCTATTGATAAGCCTAATTATCAAGAAATGGCCAAAAGAGTAGTGACACTGGATGAGGTTTGTCCCGTCCACAACGTCCATTATCTGCAGCTTAATAGGACTGTTATAAGAGTGGAGGGGGCAGAACCACGAAAACCCGAGCCATACTGTCCCGTTTGTGGTCAAGAGGCTATTGACCAAAAGAAAGAAGCCACGGCTGAGGACGCCCTAAACAAGGGCGTCTATCTCAAAACATATAATATCCTCGAAAGTAAAAGCACTGTTCCAAAGGAGCTGAAAGCAGCAACCTTTGATAACTTTATTGCTGAGACCCCAGAGGAAAAACAACTCCTAGCCTTTGCTAAGGGACAAGTCCAAAAGTACCTTGACGGTATGGCAGGAAATACGCTTATAACGGGCGGTACTGGGGTAGGAAAGAGTCACCTATCTTATGCTATGGCCAAAGCAATTAACGAGGGCTATCGGGCTAAGAATGAGCCTAAGAGTGTCTTGTTTATCAGCCTTACCGAAATCATCAAGGAGATTAAAAACGGTTGGAGTTATGGCCGTCATGCTAGCTTAACAGAGCATGAGGCGTTAAACCTTATGACAAGCGTTGATTATCTGATACTGGATGACTTAGGCGCAAAGAACGCTGAGATTAAGCCTAAAGGCGACTGGGAGCAAGATTTTCTGTTTGATATTCTCAATAACCGAGATACTACGATCATCAACACCAATCTAAGCAGTGATGAGCTTAGAAAGGTGTATAACGAGAGAAACACAAGCCGTATTTTAAAAGGGCTTGAGGGTAACTCTTTCAAGGTCTTCGGTATTAAGGATAAGAGGTACAGCATTAGCGATTTAAAACAGAAACGCTAGAAAGAGAGGTAAAACATGGAAAACAATGACAAAGATTATATTTATTTTTATAGTAACGGTGTTATGGTTAGACAACAACTCCCAAAATATGGTAGTATATTAGTGACTGTAGTCGATGGTCAAGTTATTAGCGCTGATACAACCACAAAAATTAAATATAGTCGCTGACTAGAAAACTAGAGGCACACTGAAAGACAAGTATCTTTTGGGGTGTCTCTAGTTTTTTTGTCTAATTATCTAAATTGAAAAGAGGATTTTAAAAAATGACTTTAACTGAAATTAAAACACAAATTGATAACTTTGGTAAACGTAAGCAGGAACAAATTGAAGAATACAGTAACAAGCAGAAAGAACTAGCTGAAAAGGTCAAGAATAACGAAATGTATCAGACAGAGGCTAACTTACGCTTGGAAGATATCGCAAAAGCAGCTAAGAATTATTCTGATACAGAGTACAATAGTATCATTTCTAAGATTGAAGCTATCGAGCAGACAGAGCTTGAAGCTATCAAAGCAGGGTATGAAACTGTAACCGCTGATAACCTCGCAGAATTGACTTTGTTAGGGCAAACAAAAGTCACAGAAAAAGAGCTGCTAAGCTACCTCGAAAAGTACAAACGCAATCCGCTAGCTATCAAGAAATTGCATGAAATTGCCTTTAATAACGGTATCTCATTGCCTGAATATGTCTTGAAAGAAGATAGACTAAACAACTTGCTACAACTATTCAAACAGTACGCTAAAAGCTATCATGATACATCTATCAATGACGCTTACGGGGCAGCCAGCGACCTATCCTTTACCTTGGTACTTTCTACGGATGAAATGACCAAGGCACTGGAAGAATACTCAAAACACTTTGACACGGCTCTAGGACTTTGACAAGTCTAACAACCGCAACCAACAATAAAGAGCGCTTAGTTTCATCTAGGCGCTTTTGACTAGGATAAACTGGAGGATAGATCATGGAACTAATAGCAATCAACGAAAAGCAGACGATTAAGAACGTTAAAAAGAAGCTACGTGAATACCCACGTTGGCGAGAGGTTGCGCGTGATAGTGCTGAGCAACGCATAACGGCAAATTATACCTTTGAGCCACGTTCTAAGAGTTATAACCGCAGCAACATTGTTGAAACACTGGCAGTAAGAAGAATAGATGCCATGAACGAGCTGGAAGCTATCGAGGAAGCACACAGAAACATCATTGATGAACGTTATAGAGTTATTATCTATCGCCGCTTCTTACAATCCCCACCAGCACCAAACTGGGTTATTGGTCAAGAATTAGGCTATGCAAGAACAAAATTCCAAGAGCTGGTTAACGAAGCTTGTCTATCTTTTGCTGAAAATTATCGAAACGGTGAACTGGTTGATTTGCTTGAATAGTTGGGTTGTCTATATATAAGGCGAGGTATCAAAGTGATAGAAATTGAATTAAAAGCGTTTATAGACGTTCTCAAAGCTAGCAGCCTAACCAAGGCGAAGATAGCACACGGCAAAGCTAGGGTATGGCTAGACTTGGATAAGTTGACCATAGTTTATAACGGTCAAGAAACGCCTCTAAAACGGCAGTCATTAAACTATGGAGGCTATCGCTATTATTTATATTGCCCTAACTGTGGAAAGGCTAGAACGAGCTTATATTGGTATTGCGAAGCCTTATCATGTCGTAAGTGTCTAGGGTTGCATAATAGAACAGTAAACCGAAGTAAGACTGATTGTGTTTATTACTGGGAGCAGGCAGTTAAGGAAGCTCAAAAGATAGTACCAGGATATGAGGCAAAGGACTACTTAACCCCCGATTTTCCCGATAAGCCCAAAAGGATGCACTGGAAAACCTATTACAAGCATAGAGCTAAGTATTATCAATATTGGCACAAAGGTGAGGACTTATGGTTAAATGGAGCAAGTCGCTTGTTAAAATCTTGATATGCCGTAACGTTCCGACATTTTCCAACATCGAGAAATTGAAGAACACTCTTAAATGTGACAACGTTATCATGTTTGATAAAGTTCTTAAATTCGACCACGGGGTCTAATTTGGAAAAGGTTATTAAATTTGTGTACGTCCTCAATTTTTCTAGTTGCTCTTTGTCATAGATTGTAAAACGTTCTTAGAGCCCTTTAAAACGTCCATACATCAATTTTAGGTAATCTCTAGTATATTTACCTTGAAATAGATATAAGGTGGTTTAAAAGACGAATTAGAGGGGTATTTAACTATCTGCTACTTTATCCGATTATTCTCGAAATAAAAATATCTTTTTTTATGTTTTTTCAACCTTTTACGAATAGAATATAAAAGGAGGTTGTTTTAGAAAAAACTTTTTCTTCCGTTTTGTCCAACCGTTGGACAAACTTGTAAGCGAGGTAACAAAATGATAACTTATGATGAATTTAAAGAGGCTATGGACAAGGGTTTTATTAAAGGTGATACTGTCCAGATTGTTCGAAAGAATGGTAAGATCCATGACTACGTTTTAGACGGCGAACGAGTTGAGCCACACGAAACATTGAGTTTAGAAAAGGTATCGGATATAATAAAAGAACTAGGCGGAGACAACTAAAAAAAGCACCTTACTGGTGCTAGTTCCTTGCCTGCTAAACTCGTAAAGTGACTGATACCTTAAATCGTTCAACGTTGAACGATTAGGGGCGAGTTCTCTTGATTACTAAACTTAATAAATTGATTGATACCCTAACGGGTATTTTTTTGCTTTCCTTTTTGCTAACTTTTGGGGTAAGCAAATAGCAACTTATGGGGTATAAATTACTAGATTAGCTCACAAAATCGCTTTGACATCACTCTAATAAAACCTATAAAAAAGGGTTGGGTATTCATAAAGGAAATAATAGAGGAGACCAAAGGCCACACCGATAACCAGAGCCCATAGCATGCCCTGATAGGTATGGAAGGACACACGAACAATGGTTGAAAAGAGTAAGACCAACCACTTATACTTGTCCTTAACCGAGGTCAAGAGTCCTAGGAAGAAAAATTCCTCGTAGAAACCGTTGAGCAACCCATAAGCAATCGCCATAGGTGACAAAGCCATAAACTTATCAATCACAGCCATAGGGCTAATAAATGCTAGAACTTGAGGACTAAAATAATTATATTGTCCTGATAAAGTACTTACCATATCAGCAAATAAGCCCATGATAGCGAAAATAAAGGGTACCCAAAAGAGAACAGACCACTTTAGACGGATTGGCAGTTGTTTAAAGTCAAAATGGCGTATCCAGAGATAAATAATCGCTAAGGCTAGGAGGATAATCTGCAAGGTGAAATTGCTAGAGTAAGCTGCTCCTTCACTGGCTGTATTTGTTGATGTCTCACTGACTGCCGTGGAAAGGTTTGGAGACAAACTCGCCAAATACATCTGTGTCGAACGGACAATAAACTGACCAAACATAATCAGCGTAACAATACCGATATCAAACCATCTCAGTTCCTTGAGCGGCTGCTCAGGATAAATTTTCTTAAGTAAAGACATGGTCCTTCCCTTCTTTCTAGTATCTTCATCGAAGACTGGTTTATTTTTTAAGGTTATTATAAGTCATAAACCTTAAAGTAACACTAAAATTTGCAGTAAGATTAGTATTTCATTTAAGGAAAGAAAAAGCAAGGGAAAGCATGTTTCCTTTGCTTCAAACACCTTATTAATCATTCTTTTTGACAACGCTAACTAAGACAAGGAGTTGGAAAATGGCTAAAGCAAATAAGACCATAAAGCCATTTCGACTACCTTGAGCTGTTGCTTGCGCAAAGCCAATCTTGTGATTAGCTTGACTCATGGCAACAATTAGAGATGCTAACGTTGTTCCCACTGCTCCTGCAAATTGTTGGAGCGTGTTAAAGATGGCATTGGCATCAGCACGTTGATCTAGCGACAGTTGTTTCTGTCCATTGGTCATGACATTACCAAAGGAAACGCCAAGCCCCGTCATAAAAATCATGTAAAAGACGAGGATCAACGTATTGGAAAGAGAGAGACCAAACAAGCTAAATAACAACTGAGCGAGTACGATAAGGGTAGCCCCAATAAGAATCGGTTTACGTGCTCCCATCTTATCTAAAATGATACCTGAGAATGGAGCGAATCCTGCACCGATAATAGCACCTGGAAGCAACATTAAAGCTGCAGAAGTTGTATTCGAGTGGTTAACCAATTGCACATAGTTTGGCAAGAGAAAACTCATCGCAAGGGATCCCAATTGGAAAGAGAAGAAAGCGATGATATGACCTGTCAGTTTACGATTTTTCAAAATGGAGAGATTGATAATAGGCTTGTCCAATGTTGTTGAACGCCAAATCAAAACGACAAGACCTAAGATACCAATCAAAAGCCAACCAAGAACTGAGAAACTAACGAAAGCATGGTCAGCAACCCCATGAAGACCTAAAATCAAACCCAAGAAAAGAAAGATAGTAGCTAGTAGACTGAGGAAATCTAAAGATTCACGTTGCACCTCACTCTTTTGCTCAATTGAGCGAATCCCTGCAATCAGTGAAGCCAAGAGAATAGGAAACTGGACGAGGAAGATAGAACGCCAACCAAAGTGCGCTGTCAAGAGACCACCAACAGTCGGTCCAATGGCTGGAGCAACGGCTGTAATCAGTGTCCCAACTCCCATCATGAGACCAATCTTACGACTTGGTACCTGCTCCAAAATGATGTTAAACATGAGAGGTAGGGCAAAACCAACACCCATCCCTTGAACCAATCGTCCCAAAACAACAAAGCCGAAACTAGGGGCTATAAAGTCGATGAGAACACCTAAAATAGACAATAGGTTGGCGACCAGAAAGATGGTTTTCATCTTAAACGAGCGCTTGAGATAGGCAGATAGGGGAACCACACAAGCGACCACTAGGAGATAAATGGTTGTAACCCACTGTACGGTTGACGTATTGACTGAGAATGCCTTCATCAATACAGGAAAGGTGATGTTCATAGCTGTTTCACCAGCTACTCCACAAAATGAAAGGATTCCTGTCGCAAAGATGGCACACAGGACCTTGGTGGAGATTTTATCTTCTAACATAAGTATTTATTCCTCCTAGATAAACTTAAATATTGCGGTAGTGTTGTAAGATTTTGAGAAAGACTTCTCTCTCTTTAGCTGAAAACTGCTGGGCAAACTCTTCTTCCTCTTTTCGAAGATAAGATTGACAGGCAGAAGCGATATTAAGGGCTTTATCCGTTAAAACGACCGCCTTTTGCCTAGCATCTTTTGAAGATGTGTGGCGTTCAATTAGGCCTTTCTTCTCCATTCGCTGTAAGAGCACTGTCGTTGTCGAACGCTGAATCTCAAATTCGTGCTCAATGTCCCGTTGAAAGACTTCTTGATCCGCATGATTGGTTATAAAATCAATGACAGCCATCTGATTTCCAGTCAAATCATATTGCCTAGCAAACTGGTCAAAATGACGCATCATATTGTTATTGGCTTGTTTTAACAAGCGTCCAAAATGGTCCAAAAAAATGACTCCTTAACTATATTGTTAGCTAACTAGCAGTATAGAAGAATTATTAGCTCAAGTCAATAGATTCTTTCAAAAAATAGAAAACTCAAGGACCTCGAATCCTTGAGTTGCTATATTTAGTCTTTCTTTACAGGAATTTCCTTAATCACACGCGCCGGATTCCCACCTAGAACCACATTGTCACCGAAGGACTTGGTCACAACGGCTCCTGCTCCAGCAACTACATTATCCCCTAAGGTCACTCCTGGAAGGATGGTCACGCCTCCACCGGCCCAGAAATTATCACCGATCGTAATTGGAGCACCATATTCAATGCCTGAATTACGCTCGATTGGATCAAGCGGATGCAAGGGCGTCAAAAACTGACAATTAGGGCCAATCATGGCATTGTCACCAATCGTGATAGGACAGATATCCAGCATGGTCAAATTCCAGTTAGAGTAAAAATTTTCACCGATATGGATATTAACACCGTAATCCGTAACGAACTGAGGATTCATGGCAACATTTTCACCAGTCGAACCAAACCAAGATTTGACAATCTCTGCCCTCTTGAGACGGTCAGGCTCAGCATTGAAGGCCCATTGTTTTTCTCTTGAGCTGGCTGCTAGGGCACGTAACTCAGGATCGCTAGGTTTATAAAAGTCACCTGCAATCATCTTTTCATATTCAGTTGGCATGGCATACTCCTTTTATGATTGTTTTCCTATATTGTAGTATAGAAGTGATGTTACCACAAGTGAGACCACAAAAAAATCCCAAGTGCACTAAGCAACTTGAGATTTTCTTTCTGTCTGGGCATGCCTGAGTCATTCAGGACTTTATATTATTTGTCCTTTTGATCTTTGTGATCTTTTTTATTTTTCTTTTTACGTCCGTTGCGGCCAAGTCCTAGACCTGTTACCGATACGGTGAAGCCTGCGATATTGATGGTTTCTTCAATCTTACCTTTGCTTGCTTCTTCCTCATTTGAGAGATTAATTGGCATCTTGTGTTTAGAGCCTTTACCCTCAGCTTGACTTGAAACAGGTGCTTCAAAGTCATCGCCTGGTCCATAAGTGACTGGTCCATCATGAGCTTCGACTTGCTCTTCGACTTGGTCGAGAACTTCTAGGTCTTGGATTTCTTCAACAACGATATCGTCTGCCTTGTCTTCCTTAGGTTTACCGTTAATATCGCCTGTTAATGGGATATAAACAACGGTTTCCTCAAGGTTACGTTGACCTACTGTCTTACCTTCAACCTTATCCTTATCAGCACTGTAGCCTTCTACTTCCGGAGTGATGACTGTTTCAAACTGACCTTTATTTGAAGTCCAGTAGCTTGAGCCAAGCTCTTCACCTGTAACCTTATCAATAGTCAAGCTACGTGTCCATTGAGCAGTTTGGATGTTATTGGCAGGAAGTTCTGCTTGTCCATCGCTAGATGTGTAAAGAACTGTGAAGGTTACATCTTTAATATAGCTTTCACGTTCTGGCCATTTAGCACCATCAGGATTTGCTGGGTTGATTGGTGTACCAGCTTCTTGGATGTTATCTGGACCTACTTGAACGGTACCATGACGAAGGGTAACCATGAAGTTTTGGTCAACATGTGAATCGCCATCAAAGATCACACCGTTTGTGAAGCCATCAGCAAGAAGGGTATAACCACGGTCGCTATAGTACTTGATACGTTCGATTGTTGAGTAGTCAATCACTTCACCTGATTTACCAAGCAAGTCGACCACTTCAAGTTTCTTACGAGTTGTACCGTCAACATAAGTGACTGTAGCTTTCTGAGCATCCTTGAGGTAAGTAACCACTTCCATGATTTCAGGTGTTTCCACAGAAACATCTGTCATTTCAGCGACTTCTATACGGTCTGGTGTAAATCCGACAACCTCTGGTGAAGGAACAGCTGAGAAGCCAGCTTGAGTACTTGACCATGCTTCATAATTGATAGCACCTGTCACAAGGTTAACGTTAGCCAAACGTTTGAAATCAAGAACTTCAACGTAGTCGTCGCTAGCCAAACCACCTTCTTCGAAGACATACTGGATGGTACGTGTCACATCGGCACGGTTTTCAAGCATCTCTACGCTATTTGGCCAAACTGGGCTATTCACATCGTTTGGATCTACGACTTCACCTGCAACTGGTGCTGGCATATCTGGGTCGATGAGAACCAAACGTTCACGAAGAACCACTTCGAAGACTTGATCAAAGTCAGAATCACCGTTGTAAGTGTGGTCAAAGGCTTCTGCATAACCATCGTTGACAAGTTCATAACCTTGTTTGAGCAAGTTTGCGATTTGTTCATCAGTAGAGTAGTCAATCTTCTCACCTGAGCTTCCGACAACAACATCACGAGTCAATTCTGACTTATCAAGCTCATTCATGTAAAGGATAATAGCTTTTTGCTCATCCTTAGCATAAACCACATTGGTATCTTGACCTGGGTGTTCTGGAGTAATAAAGGCCTTTTCAGAAATGTAACCAAGAACATCTGGAACGACTGTTTCCATAGCCATGGTTGGATCTTCAGGATCGTTGTTGTAGCTTGGAGTAGGTGCATTTTCGATTGGTGTACCATACTCATCTACTGGAATAATCTTACCAAGTTCTGTGTAAGTAACTGTATCTTCCACTTCTGGAAGGTCTGGTCGAACTTCAAGTCCACCAGCTTGACGTTTATCTGCATAGAAGCCTTCAACTACTGGAACTTCTACAACATCATAAGTGAAGCTGTCTTGATCCCAAGTGCTTGTTTGTTCCACTTGGTTAAACTTACCGTGGAAGCTGAAGCTATCTTGAATGTTGATAACTGGATCTTTGTAGCCTGCACCTTGGAAGGTAACCGTTTGTTTCGTATCTTGCGTGATATCATCCAAGATTGGTTCGTAAACCAAGGTTTGGTCCATGCTGAGGTCAATTGGCAATACCAATTCACTTTCAGCTTGGTAGCCAGCAACTTGTGGTGCTGGTGTTTCAATAACTTGCGTAGCATCTTGAGGATCATTAGCATAATGAACTGGCTCTGCATCCGCTATTGGATTACCAAAGGTATCAACAGGGATAATCTTACCGAGTTCTTTATAGACAACACTGTCTGTGGCTTCTGGTTTATCAGGTGTAACAACCTGCATACCAGCCACAGCCTTGTCCGCATAGTAACCTTCGATAACTGGGACATTAACCTTAGCATAGGTATGGCTGTCTTGATCCCAAGTGTAAGTGTCTTCTGCTTGGTTGTATTTACCAGTGAAGGTAAAGTCAGACTGAATATTAACAGACGGTGTTGCTTCTCCAGCACCTTTGAAGAAGACAGTTTGCAAGGTTGGTTGCGTTACATCTTCAAGGATTGGAGCGTACTCAACAAGAATATCGTCTGTCAAGCTCTCAGGCATGACACTTTGTTGCATTGGACGGTAACCCGGAATGTGAGGAACAAGTGTCTCACTAACCTTAGTTGGGTTATTGGCATCGTTGTTGAAGGTTGGCGTTGGAACGTTTGGAATCAGGCGTCCATTCGCATCAATAGGAATAATCTTACCAAGTGGAACGTAGGTAATGGTTTCTTCGATGTTATCTTCAGTAACCTCTCTACCTTTAACTTCTACTCTATCTGCAAAATAGCCTAAAACAACTGGTGCATAGATGTCATAATACTTGGTCTTGTTTGGTGACCATTCTGTCTCATCAACAAGCTCACCTGTAACCTTGTCAAAGGTAAGGGTACGGACCCAATAAGCCTTTTGCACATCGGCATCCGGCAAATCCGCATTGCCATCGGTACTCTTGTAAAAGACTGTGAAGCTTACTTCTTTCTCGTAAGCATACTTAGATGGCCACTTTGGTCCATCTGGATTATTAGGATTGATTGGAGTATCTGGGACTTGTTCATGGTCAGGCCCTATCTTGGCAACATCGTGTTGCAAGAAGACAAACCACTCTTGATCATCAATATCCTTGTCATCAAAAATGGCATCTTTAGGGAATTCGTCCTGAATCAAGTCATATCCCATGTCCTTGAAAGTCTTGATACGTGTTGCTGTTCCGTATTCAATCGCTTCACCCAATTCACCGGTCAACTGGTCACTAACCAAGTAAGCTCCGGTAGTTTCATCAATATAAGTGATGCTGGCTTTCTTGAAAATTTTACGATACACAACCGGAGTATCCCCTCCTGGTTTGTTCGGTACTACACTTTTAATATCTGTCATATAATCTTGAACAGCTGGTGTTGCTGTCTCACCCGCCTTTCGTGGATCTTTTTTGTTATTGTTATACTGCTTAGTCAAAGCACCTGGAATATATTCCCCATCTTCTGTCACAGGGATAATGCGTCCCAATTTCCTATAGGTCACATGTTCCGTTACCGTTGGCACATAGGGTGTGACAACGTTAAAACCCGCTTCCTTTTGGTCAGCGAAATAGCCCTGGACAACTGGTACCGGTATCTTAGGATAGGTATAACTGTCCTTGTCCCATTCGATTAAACCAGTCTTCCTATCTCTAGTTCCCGTAAAGACATGGTTTTCCATGACTTCAGAATCTGGAGTTTGCGAATCCGCTCCTTGAAAAATAATCTCTTGCTTAGATGGAATCCTCACGGTTTCCGATTGGGCATGACTATCAAAGAGAGCTTCGTCAGCTCTAGCAAAATCTAATGGAGAGGGGGCACGGTGGTCAGAGTGACGTTTTGGGCTAGTCAATAATTTAGAAAGATCTATAGTATCAACTAAATCAGTGTTCCCTGATCCGTGTGCGACATGCTCTTCGGCAGTTCTTGCTGCTGCTTCAGTCGCATCTTCCCTATAGGCTCTCAAAAATACTCCCCCTTTCTTCTTTTTATGAGAAATAAAATCCTATACTTGCCAAGTTCTCATGGAAATCTTTTCTATTAAGATTCCATTTTCCCTCAGAGAAGCTAACAAGCTTTTATCAAAAAATTAAATTTTTTGATATCTCTTATATATACTATAATACGAGAATCGAATTTTTACAAGTAAGGTGTAAGAACTTTAATCATTTTAACCCCTAAGTGAAAAAATAGCGTTTTAATGTGTAATATCTATCAAATAATTTACGAAAGTGGCATCAAAATGAGACTACACCGATATGATAAATGACGAGTCTTTAATGGAGTTTTTTCTCCCTAAAGACACTCTCTTAAGAAATACACTATAAACTATCACAACTACTTCTCATCTTTGAAAGGCTAGAACCTTACCTTAGTTTATAAGGAAAGAACCTAAGAGAATGGCACAGAAAAAGTCTGTACCTGGCCCTCAACTATGAAATGCTAAGAGTTAACTAGTATTGCTTTTAGTATAGAATGACTTTGATGCTTCATCAATAGATTGGAACCATTTAATGAGACTCCCTAGTTTCTCAACTTTCACGTATTAAGTTGTAAATAATTAATAACTTTTTTTGCATGATGACTTATTCAAGGGATTGCAGATGTAACGACCACTGTCAGACTATTATGACTAACTCAAAATAGTTTTAAAATCACTAGTTTCAGTCATCACCAAATCCTTAACGAAATCCAAACATGCCATAAAAACCGAGACTACTGTCTCGGTTCATACAGTTTAGAAACGATTAAATTTGACCTCGGCCTTCACCGTCAAAGTAAACCCACCATCCTGGACTCACTTCAACCCAACGGTTGACAGCCATTTCACCTGAATTTGGATCAAAGTAACGAACAACACCGTTCACGCGAACCAAATGACCTTTGATTTGTTTACCATTGTTATCAAAGAGGAGGTTTTGACCATTGATATTAACCATGCCTTTGACAGCATTACCATTACCATCGAAGTAATACCAGCTACCATCAATTTCGTGGAATCGATTACGGTAAAGCTCACCTGAGTTTACATCATAGTAACGAAGGTTGCCATCTACGTTTGCCAAAGCACCTTTGACCTGACGGCCATTTTGATCAAAGTAGAGGTCTTGACCATTGATGTTTTGTGAACCTTTTACAGCCGTACCATCATTATTGAAGTAAGCCCAAACACCTGGTTCGATTTCTGCGAATCGGTTACGAGCCATCTCACCTGAGTTAGCATCATAGTAACGGATAGCACCATTCTCGTTAACAGTACGCCCTTTAACTTGGACACCATTGTTGTCGAAGAAGAGTTCTTGACCATTGATGTTTTGGTGACCTATCACACGTTTACCATTACCATCATAGTATGCCCAAACGTTATTACCAATTTGTACGAATTGGTTACGGCCTGATGTATTGTTATTGTTATCTGGTTTTGGATCTTGTTTACCATTTGCACTCAAGACACCGTTTTGGTCGTAGTAGAATACTTGACCTCTACGGTTTTGACGATAACCATCACGCAATTGCACACCATTAGCGAGGAAGAAATATTGTTTACCATCGATAGTCTTTTCTCCGACTGCCATACGACCTGAGTTATCAAAGTAGTAAACATTTCCGTCGTTATCTTTGATGAAGGCATTCTTAGCATATTGGCCATTGTTATAACGGTATCTTACAGAGAAGAGACGTTTTTCAAACTTACCACTGCCGTCACCATTTTGATTATCTCCATTTGTTGATTGGTTGCTTCCTACTACTTTTGGAAGGCTAACCTTACCGCCATTTGTACCGTAGTAACCGTTGAGGCCATTCTTAAGTACGTACTCTGAGCCACGGTCAAGAATGTTAGTACCATTCATGTATTTAGCAGACCACTTTGTAATCTTCTCATCAGTTGTCATGCGTTTACCAGTAGAGATTTGAACGCGGTCAAAAATTTGTGGGTAGAGACGTTTCAATTCATCAAGGAAGGCACCACCATATTTACCTTGGTAGTCATTACCAAAGGTACGTGTTTTAGCAGCGTAGAGGCTATGATCGATGATTGCACCATCTTTAGTTTCACCATAGTTATTAACACGAGTTGCAGTAACCACTTCATCACCTGGAAGGTTGTAGATTTGGTCTGGAACCCAGTCAGCAATCGCTGAGATACCTACAGCGTGGAGTGATTTAAGAGCTGCTTTCAAGTCAGCCAATGAACCGTACTTATTGTCCTTACTCATACCAATATCATAACGGTCTGTAAAGGCATAACCATTTTGGATTACTGAGTCAAGGAAGCTACCGTCATCACTTGAAACGTACTGTGGTGCAAATTCGAATGATGTGATACCCCATGATTTGAAGAGGTTTGCATTTTCAGCAATCTTCTTATTAGTGTATTGTGATGGATTTTGAACGAAGTCTTGGAAGTTAGAGAAACCTTCGTAGATAACTTGTGAATCAAGGGCAGCATTTGATTCGTAAACCAAACCACTGCTGTTCTTTTCTTTACTTGGTGCTACACGCACGTCTTGATTTTCAGAAGCACCTACTGGTACCCAAACGGCAAGGTAACCATCAACTTGAGGGTTACGGATACCACGAATTTCATTTGCACTAAATGTCAAATTACCGTTGCCATCAGTGTATTTAACAATACCGTTAGCATCGCTGTCATTCAAGTAAGTAGCCACACCATCGTTTGTTGTCAAAAGCAATGGACGATAAGCTTGGTTACGGTGAGCCGCACCCATGTTAATTGTCAAGTTGCTTGTCAAACGAAGGGCAGGTTGGTTTGAAACGATAACTGCCATACCTTGGTTACGTGTCTCTGCCGTACCAGTATCAGAAGCACTGTTAGCCCCTGTACCATAACGTACAGATGTCAAGACACCTGCAGCATCCCAACCATTAGTATTACCATAACCGATGTAGTTAACCTTCATATCTTGACCACCGGCTGCATAGCGGATACGGCCTTTCAAGAGGGTTTCGATAGCATCATAATATGGTGATTTTTGAGCCATATATTGACCATCATCTGTGTACATGTCTCCATAGTAAACACGTGGCACAGTGTCCTTATGCGTAAGCATCAAGGCATATGCTGATGGGATGTTATATTGTGTGTATTGCTTGTTAGCACTACGCATGTCTTTGTTGTAGATTTCAAAGGCTTTCTTCATTTCATCAAGCGTGAAGGTATTCCCTGTTGATTGAGGGTTGATTTCATTTTTGATGATTTGACCAATGATTGATTGTACCTCTGAATCGTG
>OGGM01000539.1_pt1 | contig 25613 bp, 23 predicted proteins | sample 1571251 | NCBI WGS metagenome assembly OGGM01 (sample SAMEA2582076, study PRJEB24529) | metagenome | biome: Human gut stool | place: China | collected 2011 | reverse complement strand
ATAGCACAAGAAGAGTTTTTTGCGCTATTTTTAATGTTTTTTTCAAATAAAAAAGCAGGGCAAACCTGCTTTCTGCTATTTTGTTTAGATTAGTCACCCAAACCGATGCGTTCGAAGATTTCATCAACACGTTTAGTGTAGTAAACTGGGTTGAAGATTTCGTCGATCTCTTCTTGAGTGAGGCGAGATGTTACCTCTGGATCTGATTCAAGAAGTGGCTTGAAGTCCACTTGGTTATCCCATGATTGGGCAGTCTTTGGTTGAACAAGGTCGTAAGCTTGCTCACGTGTCATGCCTTTTTCAATCAAAGTAAGCATAGCACGTTGGCTGAAGATAAGACCAAATGTAGAGTTCATGTTGCGGATCATGTTTTCTGGGAAGACTGTCAAGTTCTTAACGATGTTTCCGAAACGGTTGAGCATGTAGTCAATCAAGATAGTTGTATCTGGTGCGATGATACGCTCAGCTGATGAGTGAGAGATATCACGTTCATGCCAAAGGGCTACGTTTTCATAAGCTGTCACCATGTGACCACGGATAACACGCGCAAGACCTGTCATATTTTCAGAACCGATAGGGTTACGTTTGTGAGGCATTGCTGAAGACCCTTTTTGACCTTTAGCAAAGAACTCTTCCACTTCACGTTGTTCAGATTTTTGAAGACCACGGATTTCAGTCGCCATACGCTCGATAGAAGTTGCGATGCTAGCAAGAACTGCAAAGTACTCAGCGTGAAGGTCACGAGGAAGGACCTGTGTAGAGATTTCTTGAGCACGGATACCAAGTTTGTCGCAGACGTATTTTTCAACAAATGGTGGGATGTTGGCAAAGTTACCAACCGCACCAGAAATCTTACCAGCTTCCACACCAGCAGCCGCATGCTCGAAACGCTCAATGTTACGTTTCATTTCGCTGTACCAAGTTGCCAATTTAAGACCAAAAGTTGTAGGTTCAGCGTGCACACCATGAGTACGACCCATCATGATAGTGAACTTGTGTTCTTTCGCTTTGTCAGCAATGATGTTGAGGAAGTTTTCAAGGTCCTTGCGGATGATATCGTTGGCTTGTTTGTAGAGGTAACCATAGGCAGTGTCTACCACGTCAGTAGAAGTCAACCCATAGTGAACCCACTTACGCTCTTCACCAAGAGTTTCAGAAACCGCACGTGTGAAGGCAACCACATCGTGACGAGTTTGTTGCTCGATTTCCAAAATACGGTCGATGTCAAAGTCCGCTTTCTCACGAATCAAAGCCACATCTTCCTTAGGGATTTCTCCCAACTCAGCCCATGCTTCATCAGCCAAGATTTCCACCTCAAGCCAAGCACGGTATTTATTTTCTTCAGTCCAAATGTTCGCCATTTCTGGGCGAGAGTAACGTTCGATCATAATTAAGATATTAAGGGCGTTAAGCGGACACAGTCAAAATAGGAGTTTAGACGAAGAAGCATCAGCTTCTAGGAAAAACTATCTTTTTGACCAAGTCCGTAGCCCGTATTCAGTTTTAATGAATACGAGTGCCCTTGTTCCTTTCTTTTTTTATTTATTCTATCAAAGATTGGACGTTTGAGCTCAAATTAATGGAATCCTATGTCCGCTTCTTTTTTAGTTTTATATGCAATATTCTTTTGATGTTTTACATCAGTTAGCAACCAACTGTCGCTTTATTCAAATTCTTCTTTTCCAATCCACACTGATGGATAGTGATCGAGTGTATTCAAATCAGTATCCATCGGCAAATCATAGATAGCTAAATAGTTTTCAGGATATTGAGCAACCAACTCTTCATACTTAGCTCTCACTTTTTCGTGATTGCTACTAGCATACAAGACTTCGACGACTGCTCCAGTCTTATCTTTTTCAACAAATGCGTTGACGATGAGTTGAATCATAAAACCTCCTAAATCGAAATTCCCTTCATATTTGCTTCAAGAATGGGCATCTCAACACCTAATTCCTGACCGGTCTGATAGACACTTTGACAACAATAGAAGATGTCCTGTTTGTCATTGTGTAAGGTCATGATTTTTCGTGTCAGCTCATTTTTCGCAAACATGATTTTCATGGCTTTTCCAGCAATCCAAGTGGGAATTTTGTATGGCAAGAGTTCGGCTTTGTAAAGCTTCAAATTCACGCCACGCGCTTCTACAACTTTCAAAGCCTCTCGAATAGCCTTGATGGCCAATGATAATTCCGAAGAACTATTCATCAAGTTAAGAGCCAATTCTTCTGGATTTTCCAAATTTCCTGAGCGAGCAGCTGTCGAAGTAACACTCGCGTTAATCGCCATGTGAATCCAAATCCACTCGACCATATCATGAGGAACTTCCCACTTCAAATCTGCAGAAGTCAGCAAAGTCGTCAAATCAGTATAGTTAGAAATGTGTGCTTTTTGCTCACCTTCTAGCATTAAATGGTCAAACAAGACACCATCCAAATGGTCCTCCTGCATGTGACCTCCAGCTGTCGGAAAAGCTAAAATATAGTCGTAGTCCCCTGCCCACTCTTGGACATCTTTTCGTGTATTCCAGAAATTGCAGAAGAAAACGAGGGTGCCTTTGATATTATTTTTTAGCAAGGTTTCCACGGCTTCTTTGACAAAACCATGACGCACACTCAGAAAAATAAAATCGTATTCCGAATCAGCTTTCGCCACATGAACCTCATAGGTGTCGTGTTTGTTTTCACCCTTGGAATGATAGCGACCATCTAGCAAATCAACTGAGAGAGATTTGGGAGCATTGTTCCGCTTACTGTCTCTAAGGACATGTTCTACTTGATGACCTGCTTTTTGAAAAGCATAGGCATAAGTCGTTCCAATGACTCCGAGTCCTAGGATTGCTATTTTCACCTAAAAATCAATTCCCTTCCCAAACTCAACCACATTATCTGGTCCATCACTAAACAAAGTTACATGTCCCATTTTGCGGTTGTGCTTCGCTTCTAGTTTACCATACATATGGAGGTGGGCGCTTGGATTTTCTGTGACATAACGCTCAGCTGTTTCGACGTGTTGGCCGAGGACGTTGAGCATGACAGCTGGTGCATGGAGATGGATTGCTGGAAGTGGTGCTCCGAGAACGCCCAGGATATGCGTGTCAAACTGTGAAAAGTCGCAAGCTTCGATTGAGTAGTGACCTGAATTATGTGGGCGTGGTGCGATTTCGTTGACGATGATGTCATCAGCTGTCGCAAACATTTCCACACAGAGGGTACCAGAGAGGTTAAGTTGTTCAGCAATCTTCACAGCCATAGCTTTGGCTTTCTCAGCTAGACTATCAGAAATGCGAGCAGGTACGATGGTTTTAGAGAGGATATTGTTGCGGTGGATATTTTCCTGAACTGGGAAAACCGTCACATCCTTGCCGTTACCAGACACGATGACCGAAATTTCAAGGTCAAAGTTAACGAACTCTTCCAAGACACACTCGGCTGAGTTAGCAAGGGCATTTGCCTCTTCCAAATCGTCAGCTGATGTGATGACTTTTTGACCGTGGCCATCGTAACCGCCTGTCGCAGTCTTGAGGACATACTTTTTAGAAAGGTCAATATTTTCCAAATCAAGGCTAGATGTCACGACCTTATAAGGCGCAACCGTCACTTTAGCCTTGTTTGAGAGGAAGTCCTTCTCAAAAATACGGTTTTGAGAAATGCGAAGCAGGTCTGTTCCTTGTGGGAGCAGACCGTCTTTGATAACAGCATCAAGGCCGTCAGCATCGACATTTTCAAACTCATAAGTGAGAACATCACAGCGGTCCGCCAACTGACGAAGGGCGTCCACATCGTCATAAGGTGCCACGATAACCTCAGACACACGAGAAGATGGACAATCTGCCGCAGGATCAAGGGTGATAACCTTGTGGCCCATGTAAATAGCTGAGATAGCCATCATCTGACCGAGCTGGCCACCACCGATGATTCCAATGGTTTTAGTTGAGCTCATTTGTAGACTCCTCTGCGATTTTTCCTTGTTCTTCAGCAAAGTTAGCAAGCGCATCCGCAATGGCCTTGTCTTCTACTGAGAGGAGACGAAGGGCAAAGAGGGCTGCATTAGTCGCACCAGCTTCACCGATAGCCATGGTTGCGACTGGAACACCACCTGGCATCTGAACGATAGAATAGAGCGAATCCACGCCACTGAGGGCACGTGATTTGACTGGAACACCAATGACTGGAAGGGTTGTTTTAGCAGCAACCATACCTGGCAAGTGAGCAGCGCCACCAGCACCTGCGATGATGACCTTGATGCCACGACTACGTGCTTCTTCGGCATGCTTGAACATGAGGTCCGGTGTACGGTGTGCGGAAACAACTTTCTTTTCGTAAGCGACACCAAAGTTGTCGAGGACTTCAGCGGCTTTTTGCATGGTTGCCCAGTCAGATTTTGAGCCCATGATAATGGAAATTACTGGTTTAGTCATAATTTTTCCTTTTTCTTCCTTTTTTGACAATCACCTTAGGTTGTGAGGGACGGCAGCAGCCACCAAAGGTGTCTCATGCCTAAATCGGAAGCCTTAAGTCTTCCGATTTCCCTAAACGATTGGCTTTATTAGCCAATCGTTTTTTCACAACAGTGGTGATTGTCGCTCATTAGCTCGCTTTCGCTCGCCTTTTACGACCTACGGTCGCCAATTATTTGTTAGCTTTGCTACCAATGTCATTTCGGTAGAAGAGGCCTTCTGTGTTTTGTTTGTTGAGTTCGTTGTAGATAATGTTTTGGCCATCTTTGACGGTATCTGCTGTTGTGACAAGCATGTAGACACGTCCTCCGTTTGAGAGGAGGTCTTGGCCATTTTCAGCGAATTTAGCACCAGCATAGTAAGTGATGATGTCACCCTCTGTCTTGGCTGGAAGTTTGACACCCTTCTCATAAGCGAGTGGGTAGCCGTTTGAGGCTACAACCACACCAAGTGTCACACCCTTGTCCGTCCAAGTGATGGCTGGCTCTTTACCTTCCAAAATGTCAGTGATGTTTTGTGCAAAGTCAGATGTCAAACGAGGCAAGATGATTTGTGTTTCAGGATCACCAAAACGTGAGTTGAACTCGATGACTTTAGGGCCATCAGCTGTCAAGATAAGTCCAGCGTAAAGGACACCAGTGTAAGGACGACCTTCTTTGATCATACCTTCAAGAACTGGCTTGACAATAGTGTCAACCGCTGTGTCAACCACGCTCTGTGGCAAGTGAGGAACTGGCGCATAGGCACCCATCCCACCAGTGTTAGGACCCTTGTCGCCATCATAAGCACGTTTGTGGTCCTGAGCCGTTGGCATGATGTAGAACTTTTCCCCATTGACAAAGGCAAAGAGAGAAAACTCTTCCCCGTCAAGGAATTCCTCGATGACCACACGCGCACCTGAATCACCGAATTTATTGTCCAAAAGCATCTCGTGAGCAGCTTCGACGGCTTGCTCAACCGTTTCAGCAACGACGACACCTTTCCCAAGGGCCAAGCCGTCTGCCTTGACGACGATTGGAGCGCCTTTTTCCTCGATGTAGGCCTTGGCTTCCTCGAAATCTGAAAATGTGCCATAGGCTGCTGTCGGAACGTCGTACTTGACCATGATTTCCTTAGCAAAATCCTTAGACCACTCAAGCTCAGCCGCAGCCTTGGTAGGACCAAAGGCTTTGAGTCCAGCCGCATTGAAATCATCCACGATACCAGCTGCAAGGGCATCATCTGGACCGATAAAGGTCCAAGCAATATCGTTCGCTTTTGCGAAGTCAATCAGCTTAGAATGTTCGGAAATTCCGATATTGATCAAATCAAGACCGTCCAATGTCATCCCGTCATTACCAGGAGCCACGAAAACTTGCTCAACGTCCTTAGACTCCAATAATTTCTTGGCAATCGCATGTTCACGACCACCAGAACCAACAACCAAAAGTTTCATTTGAAAGATACCTCAATATCAAATAAGACTAGGGGCAAATGCCCGTTAACGACAATCATTCGGAAAAATTAGCAATTTCCACGAATTATACATAACCATTATAACATATTTGTTCGGAGATATGGGTATGTATCCAAATTTGGACACAAAAAAGGCAGCCACTTGGACCACCTCTTGGGAGATTATGAAAATGAAAAAAGTTATTTAGGATGGTATTAGTATAACTTGGAGAGCTTAAAGGAAGCTTAAGGAATCTAAAAAACATCCAATTTCTTGGATGCTTTGTAAATTCTTAATGACGGAAGTGACGAACGCCTGTAAAGATCATTGTCAAACCATGTTTATCAGCAGCTTCGATTGACTCTTGGTCACGTACTGATCCACCTGGTTGGATGATTGCTTTGATACCTGCTTTGGCGATTTCTTCTACGTTATCTGCAAATGGGAAGAAGGCATCTGAAGCAAGAACAGCACCATCAAGGCGGTCTTTAGCTTGCTCAATGGCGATACGGACTGAAGCCACACGGTTGGTTTGACCTGGGCCAACACCAAGTGTCATGTGGTCATTAGTTACGATGATACCATTTGATTTCACATACTTGATAGCTTTCCAAGCAAACTCAAGAGCTGTCGCTTCTGTCTCTGTTGGTTGGCGTTTAGTAACCACTTGCCAGTCAGCTGGACTTTCTTTAACAACGTCTTGGTTTTGAACGAGGAGACCACCAACAACACCAGTGTATTCTGCTTCCACTTCGCTAGCGTCTTGAGCGTCAAATGGCAACTCAAGGATACGCAAGTTTTTCTTCTTAGTTGTCAAGATTTCAAGCGCTTCGTCTGTGTAGCTTGGTGCAATGATGATTTCAAGGAAGACACCGTGCATTTTCTTAGCTGTCGCAGCGTCAACTTCACGGTTGAGGACTACGATACCACCGAAGATTGATACTGAGTCAGCTTCATAAGCGTAGTCCCAAGCTGTTTCGATGTCGTCAGCTTGACCGATACCACATGGGTTCATATGTTTCAAAGCCACAACTGTTGGACGGTCTTTGAAATCACGGATGATACGGATAGCGGCATCAGCGTCACGGATATTGTTGAAAGACAATTCTTTACCGTTAAGCTGTTTAGCTGAAGCAATTGAGTAAGCCGTTGGCAAACCTTTTTGGTAGAAGTCTGCGTCTTGTTGAGGGTTTTCACCGTAACGCATTGGTTGCTTGAGGTCATAGGTCAAAGTGAGTTTTTCAGGTTTTGTTTCACCCACTTGAGCTGTGAAATATTCCGCAATCAAAGCGTCGTATGAAGCTGTGTGACGGTATACTTTCGCTGCCAAACGTTGGCGAGTTTCGTAACTTGTTTCGCCGTTTGCTGACAATTCGCCAAGCACAACAGCATAGTCAGCAGGGTCTACCACAACTGTTACGCTAGCGTGGTTTTTAGCTGCTGAACGAAGCATAGATGGCCCACCGATATCGATGTTTTCAACCGCATCAGCATAAGTTACGTCTGGTTTGAGGATGGTTTCCTTGAATGGGTAAAGGTTTACCACAACAAGGTCGATAAGTTCGATATTATTATCCTTAGCCGCTTGGAGGTGGCTATCGAGGTCACGACGAGCGAGGAGACCACCGTGGATATTTGGGTGGAGAGTCTTCACACGACCGTCCATCATTTCTGGGAAACCAGTCACATCGTCGATGGCGATAGTATCTACCCCAGCATTGTCAAGGGCAACTTTAGTACCACCAGTTGAGATGATGTCCCAACCAAGTTTTTTGAGTTCTTGGGCAAATTCAACAATGCCCGCTTTGTCTGAAACACTAATTAGTGCGCGTTTAGTCATTTTTTCTCCTTACTAAAAACAAATTTATTGCGTTATCTAATCTTCATTATTAGAGTATTTCTTTTTTAGTTCATCGTAATAGTATATGATATCAGAAAGATTTTCACTTTTATCTAAAATATGATATTGTCTTTTAAATTTAGGGATTTCTTCCTTTATCCACTCTCTGCGTATAGCTCCATTATTATTTGATAAACCACCTATTGTCTCTTTCAATTGTTGTTTATGAGTTTCTACTTGAAGAAGGTAATAATTTGAAAAATCAGAGCTATTTCTCACTATCATGTATAGTACTGTATTACGTTCACTAGAAATAGAAAAACTAGAAATTGTATTATATCTTAGCGAATACTTCAAATATCTTTTTTTATCTGTGTATTTTATTACAAAAAATGCTTGTAATATAAGGCGGAATAAAATCTGTGTATTTTATTACAAAAAATGCTTGTAATATAAGGCGGAATAAAATCAGACAATTTACACTCCATAAAATATTTAAAATATTACTATTTTCTTGTTTTTTCAAAAATATAAAATAATCAGTTGATAAACTAAAAATCAAACTAAATAATCTATTGACTGCACTAAGTGGATTCCAAGAAACAACCGTTCCATCAGTATACTCAATATCTTCTGGTAATTTATTAAAAATATTAGTTTTCTTAAATAACACCAAAATTAAAAGAGCAATGAGAGTTACTATCAGAAGAATCGCAATATAGTTGTTAAAAATTATTGATAATAATTCAGTTAATAATGTTATAATCTGCCTTATAACATTACTCAAAGTAATAACCTCTGAAATTTGTTGCCCTTTACTAGAATAGATTAATACATTTAAGAGAAAGAACATCATGTATGTGAAAGGAACCTTTATCGTTTCCTCAGTTATTTCCTTCAGTTTTGACCAAATATCAATAATATTATTCATTAATACCTCACAACTCCCAAACTATCCAACACTTCTGGATAGAGCTTGTACTCTGTTTCGTGGATGCGAGTTTCGAAAGTATCAAGGGTATCACCTTCAAGGCGTGGCACACGGACTTGTTTGATGACCTTACCGGTATCAACGCCAGAATCCACCCAGTGAATAGTCACACCAGACTGATCAACACCTGCATTCCAAGCATCCTCAATGCCATGAGCACCTGGAAATTCAGGGAGATAAGCCGGGTGAATATTGATGATACGGCCTTCATAAGCTGCTAGTAAGGTTGGGCCAACAATTTTCATATAACCGGCCAAGCAAACCAAATCTATCTGGTGTTCATCCAAGAGTTTGACGATAGCTTCTTCATAAGCTGCTTTATTGTCAAATTCCTTGAGTTCAAAGGCATGGCTAGCCACACCAAGGTTCTTGGCACGTTCTAAGACATAGGCATCCCGGTGATCTGAAAATACAAATTCTACTGGAAATTGTTCCGCAATCACCTGGAAGTTTGAGCCGTTGCCAGAGGCAAATACAGCAATCCTTTTAGCCATTATTTAATCACCACACTTGCGCCATCTTTCTTCACAATACGACCAATTTCATAAACAGGTTCGTCAAGAAGTTCTTTGACACGTTCAACATTTTCTGGTTTAACCGCAAGCATGAGACCAATACCCATGTTGAAGATTTCAAACATTTCTTCATGTTTGATTTCACCATATTTTTCAAGGGCTTTGAAAATTGGAAGAACTGGCACTTTGCTTTCATCAATTTCAGCAGCCAAGTCATCTGAGAACATACGTGGTACATTTTCGATGAAACCACCACCTGTGATGTGGGCAATACCGTTAACCAATTCTTCTTTGATGAGTGGCAAAGCTACTTTGACGTAGATACGAGTTGGTTCAAGAAGAACGTCTTTAAGTTTTTTGCCTTCAAGTTCTGGAAGAACTTCTTCACCTGTGTAATCAGCAAAGACACGACGCACGAGTGAGTAACCGTTTGAGTGGATACCACTTGAGGCAAGTCCAAGAAGCACGTCACCTTCAGCTACTTTTGAGCCGTCGATGATTTGAGATTTTTCTGCGATACCTACCGCGAAACCTGCCAAATCATAGTCGTCTTCACCATACATACCAGGCATTTCAGCAGTTTCACCACCAATAAGGGCTGCACCAGCTTGCACACAACCTTCAGCAACACCAGCAACGACCTGCTCCAATTTAGCTGGTTCATTTTTACCAGTTGCTACGTAGTCAAGGAAGTAAAGGGGCTCAGCACCTGCAGCGATGATATCGTTAACACACATAGCGACACAGTCTTGACCGATAGTATCGTGTTTGTCGTACTTAATAGCAAGCATAAGTTTAGTACCGACACCATCTGTACCTGAAATCAAAACAGGCTCTTTGACACCTGTTTTTGAAAGGTCAAACATACCACCGAAGCCACCGAGAGCTCCCATGACACCTGCACGCTCTGTACGGGCAACGTGTTTTTTGATACGTTCAACAACTTCATAACCTGCTTCAACGTCTACGCCAGACTGCGCGTAAGCATTTTTAGACATAATTTTTTCCTCTTTTTTCTTCTGCACTGCTCTTAATAGAAAGAAGTGTGTTCTTTCAAACTTTCCAAATAGCGTTCTTCGTAGTCATACAATGGTGTTGGATATTTACCATCAAAGTAAGCCACACAAAGGCCACCGTTTGGTGCATCTGTGTCAATTCCAATAGAATCAATCAATCCATCAATAGACAAGTAAGTCAAGCTATCCGCTCCAATGATTTCGCATGTTTCCTCAACTGTATGATTGGCCGCAATCAATTCCTTACGTGTTTGAATATCGATACCGTAGAAACATGGGTAGGCAAGGGCTGGGCTACCGATTGCTACGTGGACCTCTGTTGCTCCTGCTTCTTTTAGCAAATTAACGATACGACGTGATGTTGTCCCACGTACAATAGAGTCGTCAATCATAACCACACGTTTTCCTTTAACAACACCTGATACGGCAGAGAGCTTCATACGAACCCCTTGCTCACGCAATTCTTGTGTTGGTTGGATAAAGGTACGTTGGGTGTATTGGTTTTTAATCAAGCCCATTTCATTTGGCAAGCCTGATTCTTCCGCAAATCCCATGGCTGCGCTAAGTGATGAATTAGGCACACCAACGACAATATCTGCTTCATGTTTGAACTCACGTGCCAATTGAGCACCCATACGTTTACGAGCTGTATGGACATTGACCCCTTGGATATTTGAATCAGGACGGGCAAAGTAGATATACTCCATCGAACAAACAGCCAATTGCGTATCCGTTGTATAGGTATCGTAAGTGATGCCATTATCATCGATGATAACAACCTCACCTGGATTTACATCCCGAATCCATTCTGCACCAACACCCTCAAAGGCACATGTTTCAGATGAAACCACGATAGCACCATTGCTCATCTTACCAAGAGAAAGGGGACGGAAGCCATTTGGATCCAAAGCTGCAATAAGCTTGTCCTCAATCATAAGAAGATAAGCAAATCCACCTTTAACAGTGCTCAGAGCTTCTTTTACTTTACCCATGAATGATGGGTTGTGGCTACGGCGAATCAAGTGAGCTAAGATTTCTGAGTCAGAAGTTGAGTTTAAGATAGCTCCATTTTTCTCCAACTCATGTCTTAGTGACTCTGCATTAGTCAAATTCCCATTATGAGCAAGACCAAGCTGTCCATCGTGAAACTTAAACATGAATGGTTGAATATTGTCTACAGAAGCTTCACCAGCAGTCGCATAACGAACATGACCGATAGCAGCCGTTCCAGTTAGCTTATCCAAGTTGGCTGGATCACGGAAAACTTCTGAGAGAAGCCCCATATCACGATGACGCTTCAATTGACCCGCATCATTTGAGAGAATTCCTGCTCCCTCTTGACCACGGTGTTGGAGACTGTGAAGTCCGAAATAAGTTAATTTGGCAGCATCCGGGTGACCCCAGATACCAAAAACACCACATTCTTCATTAAGAGATTTAACTTCGTATGTCATTTTTTATACCTTTTATTTATTTTTATATTATAGCCCACTCTTCTAAAAGAAAATTAGGAATTTCGTCTGGCTCGACTCTCTTATAACTATCAACTCCTACATACTGACCCAAATTAGGTTTACCGAAAAGTTCTTGACTAAGTAACACAAGCTTATCATTTGTTCTAATTTTTTCTTTAATTTTCGGGCTAAAGTAATAGTTTTCAGTATAGGCAAATATTAAATAATTAAGAAAATCCAGTTTCTTCAATCGAGCGCTACTATTAAATTGACTTTTTAGAGATTTATATTTCCTATCCCTTTTATGATAAAAAGCTAGCACCGTTGTCTTTTCTTTTAATGGTAAAATAGCTAGATGCAACTTCTGAATACGATTATTTTTTGAATGGTTATTCGTATCATTCACTGGATATCCATACATATCTCTAATCAAAGTTAATGATCCTTGAAACGCAATTGGTGTCTTATAGGGGAGCACCTCATGAAAAATAATTTGATATGCTCCTTTAAGATTGTCTTCAATAGCAGTTTTATGGAGTAAAATTTCATTTTGAAAATCTTCAATATCATAATCAAAAGAATTGTGAAAATCCTTTATTTTTTGAGATGTATTCTCTAATGTTTTATTAGAAATCTCCGGTATCCTTATGTATAAAGCTTTCTTAATCGTATTATCAGACATTGATTTTTCAAAAAAATATTTTTCCTCTCTTCTTCTAACTAATTCCAAAAGGAAATTTTTCAACGCAAGTTGTGATAACATTTTATCGCTAGGATAAGACATGAGATTCATTTCATTTTCATATTCCTGAAAATAAAATGAATCGCATTTACGACAGATAATTTGTATTGTTCCCGAATTACTCACTCCCTTATCATTATCTGACAGATCGCTCCCTATTAAATAACCTGCTTGAGTCAACTTACCAGTCTCAGAAATATTTTTTAACGATAACCGTGGAATGGTGTGAGAGTTACAAAAACTTGTAGTATCTTTATCACAAAGCAAACACTTTCTTGGCTTTAATTCCTCCTTCATTACTTTCATCTCTCTAGATAATATTTTTTTCAATTGAATCTTTTTTTCAACATCAGGTATATCAATTAATTTATTCAAATACTTCACAAGCCTTCTTTTACTTCTCAAAACACACCAATCGTCCTAGTCACTCCAGTCCTATTTTCCAGTAAAGTATTTAACCGCTGACGCAAAGAGGTGTTGGTCTTTATTTCCTGGAATATTTTGGAAGAGACCGTCTTCAAAACGTTCTGAGTGACCCATCTTACCAATAATTTGACCGTTCTTACTTGTGATACCTTCGATAGCATTTACAGATCCGTTAGGATTGTATTTAGAATCCATGCTTGGTTTACCTTCAAAGTCAACATATTGGGTAAAGATTTGACCATTGTCACGAAGCTCTGCGAATTCCTCAGCTGTCACGACAAATTTACCTTCACCGTGTGATACTGGGATGGCATGGATGTCACCAACTTTTACTCCAGCAAGCCATGGTGAGTTCGTGTTGGCAATACGTGTTTCAACCATCTTAGCCACGTGTTGGTTGGCATCATTGTAGAAGAGGGTTGGACTAGTGCTGCTTGCATCTTCAAAGTTACCGTATGGAAGAAGACCTGATTTAACAAGGGCTTGGAATCCGTTACAGATACCAATAATCAAACCACCACGTTCGATGAAGCTATCAATGGCTGCACGTACTTTTTCATTGAGCAAGATGTTAACGATAAATTTAGCTGATCCATCTGGTTCATCTGCTGCTGAGAAGCCACCTGCAAAGAAGATAATGTTAGCTTTTTCGATATTGTCAACCATAGTGTCAACAGACTTGACAATAGCCTCTTCGTTAAGTGTTACAAATGGTACCAAGTTGACTTTTGCACCTTCTTTTTCAAAGGCCTTAGCTGAATCGTACTCAGAGTTAGTACCTGGGAATACTGGGATGTAAACCACTGGTGTCTCAACTGTTTCTTTAGCTTTGATCACAGCGTCTGATGCCACAGCTGGTACTTCTTCCAATTCAGTTGCTTGTGCAAATTCCGTTGGGTAAACCTCTTCCAATTTACCTTGGAAGGCACTGTCAAGCTTGTGTCCATCAAGCGTTACACCATTGACAGTAAGTGTAAAGTCAACTGCTGTTTGTCCAATCTTGGCAACACCTGAAATTTCTTCCGGAGATGTGAAGACGAATCCACCCAATTGAGCTGTCAAGGCAGTCTCAAGATTTTCAAGGGTTACAGTGGCACCAATATGGTTACCAAATGTTGCAAGGGCAAGTGCTTCAACGACACCACCATATTTAACAGCTGATGCAGATGTGACTTTATGGTCAGCTTGGATGGCTTCAAACTTAGCAAAGTTAGACTTGATGAGATCAAAGTCAATTTCTTGTGCCAAAGCTTGACCAGGAATGTAGTAAATATTTTCACCAGCAGCTTTGAATTCTGGAGAAAGAACCTTACGGCTATCTGCAGTTGTTACCCCAAAAGCAACCAAGGTTGGTGGTACTGTCAATTCTTCAAAGGTACCAGACATAGAGTCTTTACCACCGATAGATGGCAAACCAAGTTGAATCTGAGCTTCGATTGATCCAAGAAGAGCTGATACTGGTTGACCAAAACGCTCTGCTTGTTTATCCATACGCTCGAAATATTCTTGATAAGAGAAACGAGCCTTAGACCAGTTTGCACCAGCAGCAACCAAACGAGCTGTTGCTTCGATGACTGCATAAGCAGCGCCATGATATGGAGACCATTCTGCTACATAAGGGTTGAATCCTTGCGCCATAACAGAAGCAGTTGTTGTCACGCCATGTTGGACTGGCAATTTCTGTACAGAAGCTTCCGTTGGTGTGATTTGGTAGCGACCACCGAGTGGGTGATTAACTGTTGAACGACCAACTGAGCTATCAAAGATGGTTTGTAAACCTTTTTGACTGGCATGGTTAAGGTCAGCCAAGACTTCAAGAGTATCAGCTTCAAGGGTTTCAGCAGATGTTTGACGTTCTTCTGGAAGCTTGACATCCTTGTCAACCACCTTAGCATCTACGACAACACGTACACCATTTGTATCAAGGAAACGACGTTCCAAATCAACGATGGTTTCACCATTCCAGTGCATGACAAGATTTGGTTTTTCAGTTACTGTCGCAACGACAACAGCATCAATATTTTCTTTGTTACATTCAGCAACGAAGGCATCTACATCTTCTGGACGAACCACTACGGCCATACGTTCTTGAGATTCAGAGATGGCAATTTCTGTACCGTTCAAACCTTGGTATTTCAATGGCACTTTGTCTAGATCAATTTCAAGACCATCTGCCAATTCACCAATAGCCACACAGACACCACCAGCACCAAAGTCATTTGATTTCTTGATAAGACGTGTCACATCACCATTACGGAAAAGACGTTGAATCTTACGTTCTTCGATGGCATTCCCTTTTTGAACCTCAGCACCAGCTGTTTCAACAGATTCAACCGTTTGAACTTTAGAAGAGCCTGTCGCACCACCGACACCGTCACGTCCAGTCTTACCACCGAGCAAGATAATCACGTCACCTGCTTCAGGTTTCTCACGGACAACATTTTCCTTAGGAGCCGCACCGACAACTGCACCTAGCTCCATACGCTTAGCAACGAAACCTGGGTGGAAGTATTCACGAACGTAAGTTGTTGCAAGACCAATTTGGTTACCGTATGAAGAATAACCGTGAGCTGCTGTTTTAGAAATCACTTGTTGTGGCAATTTACCAGCACGAGTCTCGGCAATTGGTGTTGTAATATCACCAGCACCTGAGATACGCATGGCTTGGTAAACGTATGAACGACCTGACAATGGGTCACGAATGGCACCACCGATACAAGTAGCCGCTCCACCAAATGGTTCAATTTCAGTAGGGTGATTATGAGTTTCATTTTTGAACATGAGAAGCCATGGTTCTTTCACACCATTAACATCCACTTCAATTTCAACAGAGCAGGCATTGATTTCATCAGACACTTCCATGTCATCCAAACGACCATTAGCACGCTCATAACGGCCAAAAATAGTCGCCATATCCATCAAGGTTTGAGGTTTTTCTGTACGTCCCAACTCATCACGCATGGCAATATACTTGTCATAAGTCGCTTGCAATTGTTTTTCAAATTTAGAAGCTGAGAAGTCGATGTTTTTCAACTCAGTTTCGAAAGTCGTGTGACGACAGTGGTCAGACCAGTAAGTATCCAAAACCTTCAACTCAGTCTCAGTTGGTACACGTCCAATGGATTTGAAGTAATCTTGAATGAAGAGAAGGTCATCCACTTCCATTGCCAATCCTTGCTCAGCCTTATACTTAGCAAAATCTTCTGCCGTATAAGTTTCAAAGAAATCCAAGCTTGGAATGGTCTTGTCAGACTCAGAGAAATCCTGTTTAGCAATGCCAACAGTGATATCTTTGAAACGAGAATCCACTGGGTTCAAAAGGTAGTTTTTGACAGCTTCCAACTCATTCGCATCAATATCCTTGTTAACCAAGTACAATTGCGCTGTGTTCACTGTTACGTCATTTGAACTACCAAGCAACAGCAAAGCTTCTTGTGAAGATGCCGCACGTTGGTCAAATTGACCGGGCAAACTTTCGATAGCAAAGAAAGCATACTTCTCAAGATCAGCCTTAACCGCAGCCTCGTCCAAAACAGTATCAGTCACTTGCTCAGAGAAGATGTGTTTTTCCGCACGCGCAAACAAGTCCTCTGCCAAATTAAAGACATCGTAAACCTGAACAATACGAAGATCATTCAAAGTTTTCAACTGAAGATTATGCTTTAATTCTTTTACTAAAGACTGAGATTTCACACGAAAATCAGCTTTTTTCTCAACGAAAATACGTTTATCCATTTTATTTCCTTTATCTATTTCTACTTAAAGATTGTAGTGAAGACCAAGTATTCTATTTGTAAAAGGCTACTTCAATCCTTGCAATTTTTCCAATACAACTTCATAAACATCTGTCAAGCTACCAAGATCACGACGGAAGACATCCTTGTCCATATGGTGCCCTTCAGCATCCCAAAGGCGGCAGTTATCTGGTGAGAATTCATCTGCCAAGATAATCTTGCCATCCTTATCAAAACCAAATTCCAATTTGAAGTCAATCAAGCGAAGACCAATTTGTGCAAACCAATCTTTCAACAATTCATTGATACGACGCGTTTCTTCCTTGATATAAGCAATTTGTTCATCATTGGCAATATCCAAGAACTTCACATGCTCATCATTGATGAATGGGTCATCCAAATCATCGTTCTTGTAGTAAAATTCAACGATTGGAGTTTTCAAGTCCAAACCTTCTTCAACGCCAAAACGTTTAGAGAAAGAACCCGCAGTCACATTACGAAGAACAACCTCCAAAGGAATGATAGTAACTTTCTTGTTAAGTTGCTCGGTATCAGAAATACGTTCGATAAAGTGAGTAGCTACACCTGCAGCATTCAATTTTTCAAAAATAAGAGACGAAATCTGATTATTTAGCACACCTTTTCCTTTAATAGTCTCCTTACGAGCACCATTAAGCATGGTTGCCTGGTCCTTATAGACCGACTTAATCACATTTTCGTCTTCTGTACTATAAATATCTTTAGCTTTCCCAGTATAAATCAGTTGGTTTGACATGGAATTGTTCGCCTTTCAAGTTTATTCGTCTTAATTATACCACACCAGAATCCAAAAACCAACATATAGCAAACTTTATTACTTGAGTAAAAAAATAACGTTCGTGTTTTGGTTCTTTTTTAGAGTTTCTTAATAAATAATGTATAGAAAAAAGGAGTGTGACAGAACTAAATCCATATAACATTTAGTTTCTTGCCTCACTCCAACAAAATAACAATCGTATCGTACACAACGATTATATTATTATGTATAGCTTTCTTATTCTTTATTCAATTCCTCAGACAAATAGTCCAACAAATCAGCTACCTTAACCATATGGTCAATAGTATCATCGGAAATCTCAAGGTCAAACTCATCCTCCAAATTAATAATGAATTCCATAAGCTCTATTGAATCCACACCCAAGTCATCTAATTTGGTAGCTTCGGTTAAAACAATGTCCTCTTTACCCATCTGCTCTTGAATTACGAGCTGCATTTTCTGAAGAATTTCTACTCTACTCATCAGTTAGCCTCCTCTTTCGGACTAAAGGCTTCAACTAGCTGCTCAACAACCTTAGTATCAAGCATCGTACGAACCTGCTTAATAGTGTAGTAAACCGCCTTAGCATCACTAGATCCATGACATTTTACTACGGGAGCTTTAAGACCAAAGAGAACCGCACCTCCAGCGCTAGAGTAATCCATAGTCTCTTTCATCCCTTTTAGGCTGTCTTTCAATAGGAAGGCACCTAACTTAGCTTTAAGACCACCATTCATGATAGCTGACTTAAGGGTCTTCATAGCACCAAGTCCCGTTCCTTCGATTGCCTTAAGAACTGCATTTCCGGTGAAACCATCAGCTACGACCACATCAGCAGCTCCAGACATAATTTCACGCGCCTCAACATTACCAACAAAGTTAATACTTGGCTCCTTAGATAAGAGCTCAAAAGCCTCCTTACGAAGACTATCCCCCTTTGTTTCCTCAGTCCCATTATTAAGGAGACCTACACGAGGGTTGCCAATTCCACGCACATTTTTAGCATAGAAAGATCCTAAAATAGCATATTGATGCAAATGACTAGCTGTATTTTCCGCATTAGCACCCAAATCAAGCATATCAAAGGGTTGACCAGTAAAACTTGGCATTGTTGACATAAGACCCGGACGCTCAACTCCCTTAATACGTCCGACCACGAAGAGACCTGCAGCCAGAAGGGCACCTGTATTTCCCGCAGAAATCACGGCACTTGCTTTTTTCTCCTTAACAGCCTGTGCACCTAAGACCATTGAAGCTTTTTTCTTCTTGCGAATGGCTTTAGCTGGCTCATCATCCGAATTTATCTTTTCATCAGTATGCACAATGCTCACACGTTCATTCGCTGTCAAATAGGTCTTAATTTTAGCTTCATCACCATAAAGCTGGATTTCAATATCTTTGAAATCTGCTATAGCTTGGTTGACACCCTCTACAATTGCTTGTGGCGCATTATCGCCACCCATAGCATCTATTGCAATTACATGCATAGCATTCTCCCTCTTATCCTCTACCATAAAACATAAACTTAGATTTCTATCAATAAAATATTATGTAACTAAAATAGACTAGTTCACTGTTTCTAGCAGAGTCTTTCAGCTTATTATCTTCTTATTATAGCACGAACTGACTTGCATTTTAACCCCTGAGACTGAAAACCATTACTTTCCTGTTTCACGTGAAACAAAAAGAAGATAATGTCTAGTCAGCACTATCTTCTTTATTCATAATATGACCCCAAGAATTTAGATTATCAATAAACTTCTTACTTTTAAGATGTATTCCAACATAATTATCATAGAGGTCATCAATAAAATGTCGTAGCTTTCGTTTCATGTCATCCTTAACAGATATGCTTCTCAATTCCTCAAAAGAAAGCCCCTGAAAACGATCTAAAAGATAAGGTACATTAGGATCTAAGTGACTACGCCTTTCATCCTCTGCATAATGATTTGGACAAAGTAGCCCCGAGAACTTATACGAAAAATCAAAAGGAAGGCCCACACGATGGCAAAAGACACACTCGTGAAAATTCAAGCGAACACCGAAACGGTCTAAAACCTGAATCTCAAAGATATTAGTCAAGATTTCATAATCCAAGCCTTCTTCCATTAATTCAAGCGTCTTCTCCAAGAATGCAAACAATTGTGCATCTGCCACACCGTCAGCAATAGCAGCATCCGTCAGAGCAGCTAAATAAGTCGCATAAGACAGCTTGAAAATATCGCTTGTAATTTCCTTAAAGGATTCTGCTTGGCTATAATCCTCTATGAAAGATAAGCCCTCATCATTTACAGTCATCATGAATTCAGCGATGGTTAAAGGTTGAATCACAGCACTTAATTTACCTGACCCACCACCTCTAACAAAAAACATCCGTTTACCAGCTTGCTCGATAAAAATCTTAACTAGCTTATCATTCTCACGATAATTACGATTGAAGAGGACAAGCCCTCTACTCTCAAGCTTCTGCATGTTCTTCCATAAACTCTTTCAAACGAGCCATAGCTGTTTCAATAGTATCCATGCTAGCTGCATACGACAAGCGAACATAGCCTTCGCCATACTTCCCAAAAGCAACCCCTGGGATAATCGCAATAGCTTTTTCACGAGCAAAGTCTTGACAGAACTTAAAGGAATCTTGAGTATAGCCTTCTGGAATCTTAGCAAAGATATAGAAAGCACCATCAGGTTTAATAATTTTGAAACCAAGTTCAGTCATTTTTTCAAGAATATAATCACGACGCTTCAAATACTCAACTTTCATTGGCTGGGCATCATCCTTACCAACAGATAAGGCTTCAATAGCTGCAAATTGTGCCATAGTAGCTGCAGCTGTTACCAAATACTGGTGACTCTTAATCAACTGAGCCGTCAAAACTGCAGGTGCAAAAATCAAACCGATACGCCATCCTGTCATCGCATGAGATTTAGACAAACCATTAATCAAAATCGTTTGTTCCGGCAGATACTCAGCAATAGATACATGTTGGTCCACATAAGTTAGCTCAGAGTAAACTTCATCACTAACAACAAAAATATCGTATTTTTTCAGAACTTCAGCCAAATCTTTAATCTGTTGACGTGAGTAAGTCACACCTGTTGGATTAGTTGGGTAGTTAAGCAAAACGGCTTTAAGATTATCTCCCTGTTCCAAAATTGCCTTTTCTAACATTTCCGGAGTCAAAACAAAATCATTAGCTGTTGTATCAATTTCAACAATTTCAGCGCCAACTAGATTTGCAATCGGCTCATATCCAGGATAGGCTGGTGCAGGTAAAAGAATCGTATCTCCTGGCTCCAAAATAGCCGTCAAAGTTGCAGAAAGGGCTTCTGTAGCTCCAATAGTCACCAAAATTTCATTATCTGGATTATAAGTAAGATTATATTTTTCCTTAACAAAATCTGCCGCAGCTTGACGCAAAGCAGGAAGTCCTGCCATACCTGTATAGTGAGACTGGTTAGCATCGATAGCAGCTTTAGCTGCTTCTTTCACATGATCTGGAGTCGTAAAATCAGGTTCACCAAGTGTCAACTTTTTGATACCTGGTACATCTGAAATTGATTGGTCAAACTGACGAATCATCGAAACTTCAATCTTATCTAAATTTTTATTAAAACGTTGTGTTAAATCCATCACTGTCACCTCTTTGCAATTATGCCTTACATTATATCAAAAACTCAAACGCATTTAAACACAAAAAAAGCTAGCCTAGGCTAGCCTTAGTCTATTTATGGCCCATTTCAAACAAAGGTGACAATGGACGTTTTTCATGAATACGAATAATTGCCTCTGAAATCAAATCAGCAATTGAAATTTGTTCAATCTTATCAATCAAACGTTCTTCTGGAAGATAAATAGTGTCCAATACGACAAGCTTCTCAATAGCAGATTTTTGAATATTATCAAGTGCTGGACCTGACAATACAGGGTGAGTACATGAGGCATAGACATGAGTTGCACCAGCTTCAGCAAGCGCATCCGCCGCATGACAGATTGTACCTGCAGTATCAATCATATCATCAATCAAGATACATGTTTTACCTTCAACGTTACCAATGATATTCATAACCTCAGAAGTGTTCATTTTATCAACACTACGACGTTTATCAATGATTGCGATTGGTGTTTTCAAACATTGAGCAAGTTTTCGTGCACGAGTCACACCACCATGGTCTGGAGAAACAACAACAACATCATCTCCAGTAAGACCAGCACGATCAAAGTAATCTGCGATAAGTGGTGCACCCATCAAATGGTCTACAGGAATATCAAAGAATCCTTGAATTTGAGAAGCATGGAGGTCAACTGTCAAAAGTCGATCAACACCTGCAACCTCAAGCATATTAGCAACCAATTTAGATGTGATTGGCTCACGTGAACGTGCCTTACGGTCTTGACGTGCATAACCATAATAAGGCATAACAACACTGATTGTTTCTGCACTTGCACGTTTTAGCGCGTCAACCATAATCAAGATTTCCATCAAATTATCATTTACAGGAGAGCTTGTAGATTGAAGAATAAAAACGTGATGACCACGGATAGATTCTTCAATATTAACTTGAATCTCACCATCTGAAAATTCACGAACACTTGATTTTCCGAGTTCAATACCCATTTTATCAGCAACTTTTGCTGCTAATTCCTGGTTAGATGATAAAGCAAACAACTTCAAATTCGTATAAGACATGATTTCCTCCAAAATATCTACTAAACCATTCTACCTTTTTTTAGATTGATTTTCAATGCAAAATAAATGGTGTCACAGTAACTTAACAAGACTAAAAAGATTTAACCTTAACCTCGACATTTTCCCGTCTAAAAGCAATTCCAGAAAGTAAAGACTATTTGCCATAAAATAAAAACGATTCGAGAAAATTCGAATCGCCTTTTTGTATTCATTATGGGTAAATATAGTATACAGAACCACCATGAGCTGAAGATGTTGGATCAAATGTACCACGGTAGTTACCGATTGACATGTTACCTGCATAGTTTGCTTCCATAACTTGAATTGAATTTGCACCTGATGCTGATGTTACGTAAGCTACGTGACCATAACCCCCACCATCATTTGGCCAAACCGCAATTGCTCCGGCTACAGGAGTTGTCCCGACTGAGTGGCCAGCTGCTTGTGCGCTAGCAATCCAGTTTTTAGCATTACCCCAGTAATTACCGACCCATGAAGCTAATGATTTAGCACCCCAAGTACATTGACCAACAGGATATGTATTAGGAGTTGAGGCAGTTGATACTTTAGGTGTTTCAGCTGCTGGAGCTGGTGCTTCTGAAGCTGCAGGCGCTTGACTTACTGGTGCCTCTGAAGTTGCTGCAGGTGCTTCGCTAGCAGGAGCTGGTGCTTCCGAAGCAGCTGGAGCAGCTGATTCTGGCTGTGCTTCAGATGTTGCTGGAGCAGCAGGCGCTTGAGTAGTTTCTGAAGTTTCTGATGAAACAGGTTCTTGTGCTGCTTCAGATGTTGCTGTTTCTGAAACAGTAGCTTCTGAAGTTGCTGCCGCTTCTGAAGAAGCTACAAATGCTGCCGCTTCTGAAGAAGCTACTGCTTGTGCTGCTGCCTCTGATTCTGCAATTGCTTGAGATTGAGCAACTGATGCTGCAGTTGAAGCTGCTACTGATTCTGCAGTTGATTTAGCAGAAACAAGTGATGTTTTTTCATCTTGAGCTGTAGCCAATTCTGCAGCCAAAGCAACTTGTGCTGCTTCTAGTTCTGCTTGTTGAGTTGTCAAACCAGCTTCTGTAGTTTCAAGTTCTGCTTTATTAGTTGCAATCTCATTAATAGCAGCTTGGTTTTGTTCTTGTTTTGCAGCAAGCTCTTTTTGATCAGACTCTTGTTTTGTCAACATGTCATTATTAGCTGTAACAACTTTTGAAATAGCTGTGATACGAGCAATAGCTTCAGAGATTGACTTAGAGTTCAAGATAGAGTTGATGTAGCTAGTCGCAGTATTATTTTGTTGAGCACTACGAGCTTGTTTCGCCAAAGAATCTTGACGAGCTACAATTTTACTTGATAATTCTTGAATTTCAGATTCCAAATCTGCTGATACTTTTTCAAGTTCAGCATTTTTAGTTTCCAATTCTGATTTTTGTGTTCTAAGTGTAGATACTTGAGATTGGATTGTAGCAACTTGCGCTTGTGCAGTCTCTTGTTGAGAAGCAAGGTTACTAATTGCGTTATCTGCAGCAGCGATTTGCGAATCATAATCCTCTGCATGTACTGATGCAGCTGCTGATAAGGTTACACCACTTACCAACACTGCTGAAAGAATACGTTTTTTCATAATATAAAATACTACTCCTTTTCGATAAGACCTTTTAATTGTATCAAAAAATGGCGCAAATTTTGTTACGCCAATATTACAGTTCTATTTAAATCTATCAACTGACAGATACAAAAATAATTTTTCAAGAATAGGTTTAATAAAGATAAAGATCAAAAGATTAAACACTATACTAGGACTTAGTTGATAAATAATAAAATTCGTCACAGACTCATTGGAGAAACCATAAAATAAGGCAAAGCCAAAATTTATAGTATCAAATAGAAAGAGGAATAAAAACATTAACAAAAAATCAACATAGGTATTTCTCTTAACAATTCGACCTAGCTGAGTTAACAGATAGCATAACAGTGGCAAAGTTAGAATTACTATACCAACTGTTTTGAAATAATAGGTATCATAAAGAAATCCAAAATAAACAAGGTAAAGATAGGAATACTTATTTGGAAAATCAAGAGTTAAGATGAAAATATAAATAATAAAAAGATGAGATGATAGAAAAAATTCAGGAGATAAATAATGATTAAGTATCATCGAAATATGACCATCCCATAGAAAAGGAACAATACTCAGTAAGAAAGGAATAATAGAATACTTGGATAATTTCATATTATTTACCATCTCCAACTAAAGTAACATAAGAAATTTTATCAAAATCAGCATAAGGTTTTACCAAAATCGTACGATTACCTTCATAATCACTCACAGAGTCTACAGTACCAATTGGAACATCCTTTACCGATACATCATCAAGACCACTTGTAACCACTTCAGTGCCAACCTTAACGTTAGAAGATGAATTAAGTTGTGTCATCTCTAGCAGCTTCTTTTTATTATCATAACGAGAGATAATCCCGAAAATCTGGTTATCATCCTCTGATTTGACGCTAGAAGCAAGGTAGCTATCACTAGAACTACTAGACAGTAAAGAAATAGTTGTAGTATCATCGTATACCTTAGTTACAAAACCGATTACTCCACCATTAGAAGTTGCTAGCATGGACTTACTAACATTCTTAGACTTACCGACATTAATCGTTAACTCTTTTAACCAAGTCACAGAAGGTCGCATGGAAACTTCAGCAGTGAGAACATTATCACGACTTAGCTTGTCCGAAAGATTAAGCGAAGCTCTTAAAGAATCATTCTCTTCTTGCAAGTTAGAAATAATAGATGATTGATTTTCTAAATTTGATAAAGATTTTTTTAAATCTCGATTCTCATTATAAGTTGATAAGAGATCAGAAATAACATTATGAGATTTTGATAAAGCAGTAAATGGAACTGAAATCACTGAGTCTACTTTGGTAACAAAACCCGAAACATTAGACGAGATTTCCTTCGTTAATTTTTTATTAGTAAAGACAAAAGAAAAAAGCATTACAAAAAATAGAATAACAATAAACCCATAAAGAAGAAATCGATAAAAACTATTTTTCATTTTGTCACCTCAAAAAAAGAAAACGAATTATCTAAAAGATAATTCGTCATAATACTACGGAGAATGGGGGATTCGAACCCCCGCGCCAGTTACCCGACCTAACGATTTAGCAAACCGTCCTCTTCAGCCTCTTGAGTAATTCTCCAATATGGGCACGAGTGGAATCGAACCACCGACCTCACGCTTATCAGGCGTGCGCTCTAACCATCTGAGCTACGCGCCCAAGCTAATTGCTTGGTTATTTGTTTCCAAATAAAGCGGGTGACGAGAATCGAACTCGCGACAACAGCTTGGAAGGCTGTAGTTTTACCACTAAACTACACCCGCTTAATGGGAGTTAACGGGATCGAACCGCTGACCCTCTGCTTGTAAGGCAGATGCTCTCCCAGCTGAGCTAAACTCCCTTTGTGCTAAGCGACTACCGTATCTAACAGGGGGCAACCCCCAACTACATCAGGCGTACT
>OGGM01000535.1_pt1 | contig 25689 bp, 20 predicted proteins | sample 1571251 | NCBI WGS metagenome assembly OGGM01 (sample SAMEA2582076, study PRJEB24529) | metagenome | biome: Human gut stool | place: China | collected 2011 | reverse complement strand
TTGATAATATCGAGAACATGAAATTGCAACAAAAAGCACTTGGCTTGTCCTATGACTGGGACCGTGAAGTTGCAACATGTAAAGAAGATTACTATAAATGGACACAATGGTTCTTCCAACAGTTCTATAAAAAAGGCTTAGCATACAAAAAAGAAGCTAAAGTAAACTGGTGTGAAACGTGCCATACTGTATTGGCGAACGAACAAGTTATCGATGGTGCTTGCTGGCGCTGTGATAACCCAGTTGAGAAAAAAGATTTGTCTCAATGGTTCTTGCGTATTACAGAATATGCTGATCGCTTGTTAACTGATTTAGACACTCTTGATCACTGGCCACAACGCGTTAAATTGATGCAAAAGAACTGGATTGGCCGTTCTGAAGGTACAGAGTTCTCCTTCGAAGTACCATCCATTAACGAACGTGTCTCTGTGTATACTACACGTGTTGATACTATTTATGGCGTAAGTTATGTAGTATTGGCTCCTGAACATCCATATGTAGAACGCCTTATTGAAAATGCGCCTAACAAAGCTGAATTAGAAGCTTTCATTACGCGCATGCGCAATATGAGCGATATCGATCGTACATCTACAGATGCACCTAAAGAAGGTATGTTTACTGGTTCTTATGCAGTAAATCCTATGTCTGGTGAACAAGTTCCAGTATGGATTGCAAACTATGTATTAGTAGACTACGGTACAGGTGCTGTAATGGGTTCCCCTGCACATGATGAACGTGACTGGGAATTTGCTCATAAATACGATTTGCTAATTAAACAGGTTGTAGCTCGGGAAGGCGAAGAATATAGCCTTGAAAAATGGCAAGAATGGTACCATGAAGATGGCATTCTAGTTAACTCTGGCGATTATAACGGCCAAACATCTGAAGATGCTCGTAAAAATATTACAGCTGCTCTTAATGAACGCGGTATTGGTGAAGGTAAAGTAAACTTCCGCCTTCGTGACTGGTTGATTTCTCGTCAACGTTACTGGGGCGTGCCAATTCCTGTAGTATACTGTGAAACTTGTGGTGAACAACTCGTTCCTGAAGAAGAGTTGCCAGTACGCTTGCCAGAGGATGTTAAATTTGAATCTGGTGCTGTATCTCCATTGGCTACATCTGAAAGCTTCTTAAATACTACATGTCCTAAATGTGGTGGCCCTGCACGTCGTGAAACAGATACAATGGACACATTTATCGATTCTTCTTGGTATTTCTTACGCTATACAGATGCTAAAAATGACCAAGCTCCATTCGATAAAAAAATTGCTAATTACTGGATGAACGTTGACCAATATATCGGTGGTATTGAACATGCTATCTTGCACTTGTTGTACTCTCGATTCTTTGTGAAAGTTATTCACGATTTAGGTCTTATCGAAGCTAACGAACCATTCCGTGGTTTGTTAACACAAGGTATGGTTCTTAAAGAAGGCAGCAAGATGTCTAAATCCAAAGGTAATGTAGTTTCTCCTGAAGAAATTATCAATACTTATGGTGCGGATACTGCGCGCTTGTTCATTCTTTTTGCGGCTCCTGTAGATCGTGACCTTGATTGGTCCGACCAAGGTGTTGAAGGCTCTTATCGTTTCTTAGGTCGTGTATGGCGTATTGTTGATGCGTACAACGAAGAAGGTAAGAAAAATGTAACTGGTGAACTTACAAAAGATGAATTCGCATTGCGTCGTGAGCTACACCGTGTTATCAAAAAAGTTACAGAAGACCTTGATAATAACTTCAACTTCAATACAGCTATTTCTGCTATTATGGAACTTGTAAATGCTATGTATGCTCATAAGGACAAAGCTGACACTATCAATAGCGCTTTAGCTAATGAATTGACTCGTTCCTTATTGCTTCTATTAGCTCCATTCGTTCCACATATGACAGAAGAGTTGTGGCATGAATTAGGTGAAACTACATCTATCCATACTGAAAACTGGCCTGTATACGAAGAATCTGCTCTTGTAGTAGACGAAGTAGAAGTAGTATTGCAAGTAAATGGTAAAGTTCGCGATAAACTTACTGTTTCCGTAAATATTACGAAAGAAGAATTAGAAACAATGGCTAAAGAATCTAGCCGTGTTCAAGAGTTTACAGAAGGTAAAAATATCGTAAAAGTTATTTATGTTCCTGGTAAACTTGTAAATATCGTTGTTAAATAACGATATTCTATTCGTTTAATAATGTAAGCCCCCAACTACATAGGTAGAAGGGGGCTTATTTTTAAGTGAGGTAATTATGGCAAAACGTAGCGATTATATTTCTTGGGATGAATACTTCATGGGCGTTGCCATTTTAGCGGCACAACGTTCTAAAGATCCAAATACGCAAGTTGGTGCATGCATCGTAAGCAATGACAATAAGATTTTATCCATTGGTTACAATGGTATGCCTTTAAACTGTAGTGATGATGATTTCACTTGGGAACGGGATACAGCAGACGATAATAAATATTTCTATACTGTACATAGCGAACTCAATGCTATCCTAAACTATCGAGGAGGCTCTCTAGAGGGTTCTAAGATTTATGTAACTCTTTTCCCATGTAATGAATGTGCAAAAGCCATTATTCAAAGTGGGATTAAGGCTGTTATCTATCGAGATGACCTTTACAAAAACACAAAAGAGGTTAAGGCATCTAAACGGATGCTCAAAACAGCTGGTGTAGAAATTATTGAATATAAACCTACAGGACGGACTTTACATATTACCGTATGATAAAGTATAAAACAATAATATTACAAGAAAAGCTCTTATCTATTAACAATAGATAAGAGCTTTTGCTATTTCAGATTGTATACCTAAATTATACTTGTAAACGACCGTCAATCATAATATCAACAGCTTGACCATCACGAGTATATCCCTTAATATTCATGCGTTCATGACCAATCATAAAGTCTACATGTGTTAAGGAGTGGTTAAGGCCGCGTTCCTTTAAATCCTCTTCAGATAAACCATCGCTGTTTTTTAGGCATGTAGGATAAGATGCACCAATTGCTAAATGGCAGGACGCATTTTCATCAAATAATGTTTCGTAGAAGATTTGGTTAGATTGGCTAATTGGGCTGAAGTGATCCACTAATGCTACTTCGCCAAGGTAGTGAGAGCCTTCATCAGTTTCTACTAATTCTTTTAGAACTTCATAACCTTCTTTGGCTGTATATTCAACGATTTTACCTTCTTTGAACGTGAATGAAAAATCTGAAATCGTATTGCCATGATAAATTAATGGTTTTGTGCTGTACACAACGCCATTTACACCATTATATTGAGGGGCAGAGAACACTTCCTCTGTAGGAATATTAGCATTGAAAATAGTACCATCTTTAGATGATTCTTCACCACCTAGCCAGATATGGTCTTCTGGCAACTCTAATAAAAGGTCGGTGCCGTTATCACAAGTGTAACGCAATGATTTTAAGTCTAATTTATTTAATGCTTCACAGCGGCGACGCAATTTTGCCATGTGATGACGATATGTATCTTTCGGTTCAATACCTTCAATGCGACAAAGTTTTAATAATGTTGTCCATAATTGGTCGATTTTTTCTTCGTCAGTACCTTCATAGCCAAGTAAATTTGCCCATAGAACGGTCGGTACAGATGCAACACACCATGTAACAGAAGAGTTCAAGATAGCTGTGTGATAGAAGGATAATGCTTTATTTAAATTGCGAGACTGTAAGGAAATACGATCTGTTGGAATACCTTCTAAGGCTTTTGGATTAGCACTAATTAAAGATAAGAACGCGGCCTTTTCATCGATGTACTGCTTGTAGAATTCAGGAATCCAGTTAGCTGGTTTTTCTAAAACAGACTCGTTAGCATGTAATAAACGTTGACGAGCGATAGGGGAACATCTCCAGTTAAGAACAACCTCTTTTGCACCTAGCTCATAGGCTTCTTCAGTAACGATTACTGCAAAATCTTTATTTTCTACATCAACAGAAATAACTAATGTTTGGTCTTGTTGTAAATTTACGCCGTACTTTAGCAATGTATGGGCATATTTTTTTAATGTATCTTGATTCATAAATTCTCCTTTTATTCGACATCAATTGTTAAACTCCTGCTGGTGTGACTAATAGAGTCAGTGGTAGGAGTTTTATTTTTCATAGGGAAATTCTTCAGTAGGAGGTGCACTATGAAAGGTAAATTGAAGCCGTATATGATAATTATATTAATCCTATGTGTTTTAGTAGGAATTTATTTCCTATGGCCTATTATAACAGATGAAAGCGATTCTGTCCTTGTTGAAGGGGGAGTAGATGGGAATTCTTCTATATCAAATGTAGCAGAAATATCTAATAAACCGATTGCTTATATTACGGGTGCCGTAGTTTCACCTGGTTTATATGAGCTTGAAAGCTCTGCAACAGTAGGAGATGTGATCAAGCTAGCAGGAGGACTGTTACCGTATGCAGATGTAGAGTCTATTAATATGGCTAAATCTGTGACTGGAGGAGATCATATCCACGTAGTATTTAACTTTCACGGAAATCCTGAAGCGTTATTACGTGGTAATAAGATAAATATTAATACCGCCACTGCTAAAGAACTAGATGCGTTGCCCGGCATTGGGCCTGCTATGGCTAAAAGAATAGAAGAATATCGTTCACAAAAGGGTCCCTTTACATCTGTTGAAGGCATCAAGGGGGTGAAGGGCATTGGTGACGGCCTATTTAAGAAGATTAAAGACAAAATTACAATTTAGTCATCGAGATAGCAACAATGATGGACTCTTCCATGATGTAAATGATGTTAATGGGAACAGTAAGGTTTTAACCCATAGCCTATGGGCACATACTATATTGGGTTCTATAATTATGGGTACAATATTAGGTTATAGTCAGTATTATCCAGTACTTAATCAGATGCGATACATCTTTGCTGTTGGGTTAGCTATTATAGTTGTAGGTATTTTCAAAGCATTTCAATCGTCTAATAGATGGCATTTACTTAGCAAGGTAATCGGTTTAGTCCTTGTTTTAGTTGGTTTATCTTATTATCAAACAGATTTACGGATTATACATTTTAATAGTTATACATCATATTATTTACAGCAAGAAGGGGAATATCTTTGTACGGTTGTAGAGGCTCCTGAAAAAGTAAATTTGAATGGACAGGAGTATTATAAATATACTATTGATATCCATAGCCTACATCCCTATAAAGATACTGCAAAAAATGACTATATTAAAGCACAGGGGCGTTTGCAGGTATACTCAAAGGTATCTACTACGAACTATCCCATAGGACTAGGAGAATATGCAATTATTGAAGGTACACCAAAGCCATTATTTCTCATTGAAGAGGAAGGTCGTATTAATCTTAGAGGCCGATATATGAGCTCTAATACAAGAGGTCGGATCTATGATGGTGTATATCGTTCTGCTAGTAACAAAGATTTACAAATGTTCCGCTATGAAGACACATTTTATGACAAACTATATAGGAAAGGGTTATACATTTTTGGTGTATTACGCGAATCTATAGATAAACATATTGGAGATAATCTAGAGGGACCACAAAAGGTATTAGCTCAAGCCTTAGCTTTGGGTGGTCATTATAGTGAGCTCGGAGAAGAACAAATGAAGGATTTCTCCTATACAGGCCTTATCCATATTTTATCCATATCAGGTTCGCATATTGCTTTGTTGTTAGCACTTGTATATGGGCTGGGACGATTTATTAAATTAAGAAAGCGTACATGTTTAATCCTTGGTATTATAGTTGCGTGTATATATTGTGGTATTGTAGGCGGTGATGCACCTGCTGTACGTGCTACGATGATGAGTATACTCATGTGTATGGCTTATATAAAGGGACGATTATACCAGGCCAAACAAGCCTTATGTATATGCGCTATTGTATGTATCATATATGATCCGTTCTCTTTATTTGATGTGAGCTTTCAACTGTCCTTTGGGGCAACTTATGGTTTGCTCATATGGGGAAAGGTATTATATGAGCGAATACAGTGGCTACCAAGATGGATAAAAACACCTTTAGTATTATGTGTATCTGCACAGTTATTAATTTTGCCCTTACAGCTCTATTACTTTCACTATATCAGCATTGCTAGTTTGCTAGCAGCCTGTATAGTGGCGCCCCTATTAGATATATCCATAGTTTTAATCTTTCTAAGCACTTTAATCAGTTACGTAGTCCCTATATCACTAATGTGGTCTTTAGTAGACATACTATTGCGAATATCCTTATATTTAAATCATGTGTTAGGGCGTAGTGGCAGTCTACTTTGGCTTGGCATGATGAATCCTTATTGTGCTTATATCTATTATGTGCTATTGGGCTTGTTTACGTACTTTTTGACGCATAGAAAAAGATATACTGTTAATGTCGTAGTATCATTATCTTTGATGATGTTAACCGTTGGTACGTCCTATTATGCTACGCATCATCACCAGGAAACATTAGTTCATTATATTCCAATGAAGCAATGCAATGTATTGCTTTGCATAGAACCTAATCATGAAGGGGCCCATCTATTCATCGATGCGCCAGACCATATTAAAACGATGCCTAATGAAAGGCTTATCAATCAAGCTATAAGGGCATATGGTGTGAATCCTAAAGTTGTAAAGGTAGACTACTTTCATAGTAACGGATCTGCAAAAACAATATATAAAAATAGTATGAAAGAAATCGATGTATATAATGGACAAAGAGGAGAAAAAAATCTAAAATTAAATGATAAGATTAATACATTATTTATTACGAGTCGATCTAGTTCAATGAATGAAATTGGCAGATTACTGCCGCATAATATAGTTCTATTTGGCAGTCCACATGGGGCTTTACGCGATGTGGATCCATCATCAGAACATATGTATATTATGGGGTACAGTTTTATCGATGATATGTATCTGTGAAAGGAGGATGTATGGCTGAAATTAAACTCATCTATGGCGATGAGCCACAATTAATTGAAGAAGAAAAACGCAAGTTTCTTAGTGCCTATCCTGACCTTCCAGTGACCGTATTAGATGATGAAGCTGGTCCACAGAAGATAAGTGAAAAACTATGTGAAGATTCTCTCTTTGGCGATCAAAAGGTATTCTGTTTAGTTAACTTGCCTATTATTCGTAAAAGCGGTAAAAATAGTGATGCCTGGGTTCCATTGTATGAGCTCATCATGGAATATAATGGAGATAATCCTATTCTGTTGATTTATCATGATATGATTGATAAACGAATCAAACAGAATAAAGAAATTTTAGATAAAATACCAAATCATCAATGTAAGCGTCTTGAAGGGGCTGACCTAGTGATGTGGATTCGTCAATATTGTACATCTAATGGATTTAAACTGACTCCTGATGCACAAGAATATGTAGCTCATCTCATCGATTTGTGGCAAGATGTACCAGTTTCTTTTATGAGAACCGAATTTGACCGTTATTTCTTGCAAATTACAGGGGAAAAAGTCATTACCAAAGAATTCCTTGAAGAAAATGGCAGTGACTATGGAGCTAAAAATATTTTTACCTTTAAAGAGGCTCTGTTAAAACGAGATATTGATACATTGCTTGAATTATTTCCGTTTATGTTCGGCTATAAAGAATTAGATCGTGCTATGAGCTATATTGAGGGGCAGTTACGTTTGCAGCTACTGGTTAGCGAATGTCGCCAAGCGGGAATGTCTGTTCAAGCCATACAAAACTTATGTAAGGACCATGATTCGTCATTTAAACCATATCCGATTAAGTTGGCTTACGAAGCAAGTCCTAGAATTTCAGTTAAGGCCTTGCGAGCTTTATTAAAAGGGCTCTATGAGATTATTTTAGATAGTCGTAGCAGTAAGGGCGATATTTGGCGATTTAGAGATTTATGTATTACCTATTGTGGGTATAAAGGATAAAAATGAAAGTACGTTATCGTGTTGTACCAAAACAGAATAAGAAATCATCCTTCTATGTAAACTGTCATAGCCAACATGTGACGATACAAGCTGCAGATTCTGCGTTTTCTACATTGCTTAGTTTGCGTGAAAGATTATCTGCATGGTATAAGGAAAAAAATATTTCTTTTGATAATATTCCAACGAATACAGATACAGCTTGTTGTTTCGCCTGGAAGGTAGATACTGAAACAGGAGAAGGCTTAGATACCTATTATTATGGTGGTGGCTGTGGTGCTGGTGAATGGATTGAAGCGGCAGAAGCGCAACGTGAGGCTGAAGAGGCTAAAAACAAAGTGCTTAGAGGTAAGTCTTTTGCTGGTTATGACCAAGAAGATGAATATGATGATGTTGATGAAGATGATTTTGCCCCATTTGTAGAGGCTGTTGAGCTGGGCTACTTTAATAATAGTCCTGTCATTGTATCTCGTTCTAATCAAACGGCTGCAGAATCTAGCAATAGTGATACTGTCGCATCTGTGAGCAGTACACCTAAAGCAAGTAAAGGTTTTGCACATAAAAGTACTACAAAATCTACTGCTAAAGGTAGTGAAGGGGATAGTAAATATCCTCGTCGTGCCCCGAAGGATGCTCCTACTGATGAAGGCATGATTTTAGGGCCTAAAATTGAGGGAGTTACCTCTAAAATTATGGGCACTTTGGATACGCCTAGTGTTATTTTTGAAGGTGTATTTGTTGGTCTAGATAAACGTGATACTAAGACTGGTAAAAGTATCGTTAACGGTAGTATCGTAGATGATACGAATAGTATCAAATTCATCAAGTTTACAAACAGCCCTGAAGAAGGGGATGCGCTACTTAAACAATTAAAAGGTTTACAACGTGTACGCGTACAAGGTAGCGTCAGCTTTGATGATCGATTTGATAAGGATTATATCTTATCTATTCGTAGTATTGAAGCTTTGGAAACGACTAGTGTAGAACGCACTGAAAACCGTCCAGACTCCCGTGTAGAGCTTCACTTGCATACTAAGATGAGTGATAAGGATGCCCTTGTATCTGTTAAAGACCTATTTAAAACAGTAAAAAAATGGGGTCATCCTGCGGTAGCTATTACAGATCACGGCGTTGTACAAGCCTTTCCAGAAGCCCAAGCTCTTGGTAAAGAGTTGGGCGTTAAGGTTATCTATGGTGTAGAAGGTTATCTCATTGATGATGAAATTGTTGCTCGTGATGAAGAGCCTGTAGTAGATAAGAAGAAGAAAAAAGAAAAAGATAAACGTTACCATATTATCTTATTAGCTAAAAATATGGTAGGTTTGCGCAATCTTTATAAGATGATATCTATTTCTCACCTTGAACACTATAAGGTACGTCCTCGTTTGCCTCGTTCTGTTATTGAAGAACATCGTGAAGGCATTATTATAGGATCTGCTTGTGAAGCTGGTGAACTTATGCAATCCATTGTTCGCGGCGCTACAAAGGAAGAACTATTAGAGATTGCATCTTTCTATGACTATCTTGAAATTCAGCCACATACAAATAATATGTTCTTGGTTCGTAAAGGGCTTATGCCAGATGAGCAAGCCCTTATCGATATGAACAAAACGGTTATCGAATTAGGTGAGGCTTTAAACAAACCTGTATGTGCTACTTGTGACGTTCACTATTTAACGCCAGAAGAAAAGATTTATCGTGAAATCATGTTGACTGCCTGTGGCTATCCAGATGCAGATGAACAACCAGATTTACATTTACGTACCACCGATGAAATGTTGGCATCCTTCCCTTATTTAAGTGAAGAAAAAGCTTATGAAATAGTTGTTACAAATACGCGTGCTATCAATGATAGCATTGAAGATATTAAGCCAGTTCCAGACGGTACATATTCTCCAAAGATTGAAGGCGCCGATGAAGCTTTCACAGAAATGTGTTATAGAAATGCGAAAGCCATTTATGGTGATCCATTGCCACGGGTTGTACAAGAGCGTCTAGACTATGAATTAGATTGTATTATCTCCAATGGTTACGGCGTATTGTATTACATCGCTCATAAGCTAGTAAAAAAATCTCTTGATGATGGGTATCTTGTAGGTTCTCGTGGTTCTGTAGGTTCTTCCTTTGCAGCAACCATGTCTGAAATTACCGAGGTAAATCCATTACCGCCACATTATGTATGCCCTAATTGTAAGTATTCTGAATTCTTTGAAAAGGGTGAATATGCAGGTGGTTTTGACTTGCCGCGTAAAGATTGTCCTGAGTGCGGTCATGCACTACAAACGAATGGTCATGATATTCCGTTTGCTATCTTCCTTGGTTTCGAAGGTGATAAGGTTCCAGATATCGACCTTAACTTCTCCGGTGATTACCAAGCTAAAGCTCACAAATATACGGAAGAACTATTTGGACGTGATAATGTATTTAAAGCGGGTACAATCGGTACTATTGCGGATAAAACGGCTTTTGGTTATGTTAAAAAGTACGCCGAAATTCGAGATATTCAAGCTCGTAGTGGTTTCTTTGAACATCTCGCAAAAGGCTTTACAAACGTAAAGAATACTACTGGCCAACATCCAGGCGGTATCATGGTATGTCCGCGTGACATGGATGTGCATCACTTTACGCCTATACAACATCCGGCGAATAAAAAGGAAAGCGGCGTATTAACGACACACTTTGACTATCACTCCATCGAAGGTCGTATGACTAAGCTCGATATTTTGGGCCATGATGATCCGACCATCATTCGTATGCTAGAGGATTTGACCGGTATCGATGCTAAAACTATTCCGTTCGATGATCCTCGTACTTTAAGTCTATTCTCCTCTACAGAAGGTATTGGCTTAACACCTGAGCAATTACAAGGTGACCAAGTAGCTAGCTTGGCTGTGCCAGAATGTGGTACGAAATTCGTACGGGGCATGCTTGAAGACTCTCGTCCTCAAACATTCTCCGACTTAGTACGTATCTCTGGTTTCTCTCATGGTACTAACGTATGGCTCGACAATGCACAAGACCTCATCAAAAATGGTACTTGTAAATTGAACGAAGCCATCTCTACTCGTGACGACGTAATGAACTTCTTGATCCATCGTGGTATGGATCGAAAGCACAGCTTCTTCGTAATGGAGAATGTGCGTAAAGGGAAGGGCATCGAAAAACGCAATAAACAAGGTCAAGCGACGACTGAGTTTGAAGCAGAAATGCGGGAAAATAATATTCCTGAATGGTTCATTGAATCTTGTAAAAAGATTTCTTATCTATTCCCACGGGCCCATGCGGTAGCCTATGTAATGATGGCCTTTCGTATTGCCTGGTTTAAGGTATACCATCCATTGGCATTCTACGCGGCATACTTCTCCATTCGTGCAAAGGCCTTTGATTTGCGCATTATGACGGGAGACCTTAAAACGCAAATGACTGAGTTTAACCGTATTAAGGCTCTTGATCGAGCTGCCAGTCCTAAAGATAAGGATCTTATGAGCGCCTTAGAAGTATCTATGGAAATGTACCAACGTGGCTATCGATTTATTAATGTAGATATTCAACACTCCGAAGCAAGACGTTTTAGCATTAAAGATGGTGCTTTATTGCCGCCATTCTTGGCTATAGACTCCCTTGGTGAAACGGTAGCTGATGCTATCGTAGCTGAACGAGAAGAACGTCCTTTTACATCTCTAAAAGACTTGCAACGACGTTGTAAGGTATCTAACACCATCATTGATCTAATGAAAGAACTCAAATGCTGTGGTGAATTACCTGAAGACGAACAAATGTCACTCTTTGGAGCATAATTAAATATAAGATTAGTCTTAATACAAAGTAAGCACTATATCTGAAAGTTGATATAGTGCTTATTTTTGTATATTTTGCTACAATACAATTAATAATTAATAATATTACCCACTATAACTATACTACGAGGAGAAAATGATTTTTCTTTTTTTAACATTAATGGCTGTTATTACAGTAGTAGTTCTAGCTAAATCAAAAGAAATATATTTTGTATCTGCTTCTTTTAAAAGAACTAAATCTTTTTTATTTATACAAATCTTCCAAGTTTTAGTAATTTATTTAGGTTTAATTTTTGCTCATTATAGTAATAAAATATTTGCTATAGTTCTATTCTTAGTATCTATATCCGAAATGCTTAAATTGGTTTATTTGAAGAAGATTGTAAATAAAGAGATTAATAAAGAAACCAATATGCCTTATAAATTAACTGATGTTATTAGTAGATTAAACATCTATAGTCGAATTATCTTTATTATTGTACTCAATACTTTTGTTAATTTTCTTATATTTAAGTAAATTTTTCTGATAAAGGGAGTGTTAGGAAATGATAAATAAGCATAAAAATCAATCTGTGGAAATAGAATTTTGGGATATTGAGCCCGAGGATGTACCTGAGTTAGAAGAATCAGATATTCCAGGTGTATACTTTAATGAATTCAGAGAATATGTAGATGAAAATGGTAATGTATTATCTCCATCAGATCTTGATGCGATACGGTATAAAGACGATTACGAGGACGATTATTATAGATAGAAATAATTAAAATGTCATATTTATATTATTTTTATATTACAGTGAGTGGGTTAGTTATGAGAGTTCCAATATATGAAGCTTTAGCACACTATAAAAGAAATGAAATGTTACCTTATACAGAGTATTTTGGTTTGGGATTTTTTACGGATATTTCATTGGCTGAATCGACATTAGCTGAGTCTAAAAAACTGGTTGGGTTTTCTGATTTAAATAATGATTCCTTTTCTATAACAACTCACTATTTAAATGATTGTGCTCATATAGGTAATGAAGTTAGTTATGAAATAATAAACAATAAAGTTTATGGTGTTTGGTATGATTATGATATAGATGATTATTATACATGCTCAGGATACATAGGTTTATTTAGTACTTTAAAATATGCTGAGACAGCAATAGAATGGTATAAAACCTGGGATATATTTAAAGTACATGGCATAGATTGTTTAGGAATAGATACTATCACTCTTAATTTAAGGGGATGGACTGAAGGTTTTATAACAGTATATGATTAAATTAAGAAAAAAAGAGGTGTCATCAAATGATGACACCTCTTTTTTTGAAAGTTTTGCAGTTTATTTATTGACAGATTTTGAATGTTTGGCAGATTTTAGTACAAAGATTTATATTTCATCCAGTTTGTTTTAGCCATTTCTTTAAGCTCTGTACCACGACCATCAAGGATTGCATTGATCAAGTATTTGCTGAAGCCTTTAGCTTGTTGGTAAGCTATTTTAGGAGGCATAGCAAGTTCTTGTTTGTCTACGCGAACATTGACGATAACAGGACCATTATGGTTGAGTGCTTCCATGATTTTTTCGTCGACTTCGCTAGAGTTTGTAATGCTTACACCTTTGATACCTGCTGCTTCAGCGAGTTTACCAAAGTCTGGATTTACAAAATCCGTAGCATAGTCTAGGTAGCCAGAAGCTTTCATTTCCATGGCGATGAAGCTAAGTTCTTCGTTGTTGAATACAAAGATTTTAACTGGTAAGTTAAGTTGTTTCAATGTTAGCATTTCGCCCATCATCATTGTGAAGCCACCATCACCGGAGAGGGATATGACTTGACGATTTGGACATGCATTTTGAGCGCCGATGGCATGCATCATAGCATTAGCCATAGAGCCGTGATTATAAGAACCTAAGATACGACGTTTGCCATTTGTTTTTAAGTGACGCGCAGTCCAAATTACTGGTGTACCTACGTCAAAGGTAAAGATAGCATCATCAGCAGCTAATTTATTAAGACGATTTACGAAGTATTGCGGATGAATTGCGACACCATCTGGTTCAGCTACAGCATAGCTATCTAAGTCACCTCTAAATTTAGTATATGCTTTGCGTACAGTGTCGATAAATTCAGTATCACCACGTTGACCTATAAGAGGTAATAATTCATTTAATGTATCTTTTACGGTACCAATAATTCCTTGAGTAAGTGGAACACGGCGACCTAATGCACTAGGATCTCTATCAACTTGGATTACCTTTGCATTTTCTGGGTAGAAAGGTCGGTAAGGGAAGTCAGTACCAAGCATAACGAGTGTATCGCATTGCTCAATCGCACGATAACCAGATGTATAGCCTAATAGACCTGTCATACCTACATCATATGGGTTATCCCATTCAACCCATTCTTTACCTCTGAAAGCGTGTACTACAGGTGCTTGTAAGCGTTTTGCTAGTTCGACTACTTCATCATGTGCACCTTCACAGCCTGCACCACAGAAGAGGGTAATACGTTTACCTGTTTCTAAATGAGCTGCCATTTCTTCAATATCATCGCGTTGTGGAACGATATGAGGTAAACGAGGTGGTGTCCATACAGGTAATTCATCAATTTCCATTTCCATTACTGCCACGTCCCCAGGAAGAACGATAACGGCAACGTCTTGATTACCTATAGCGGCATTCATAGCACGGAATAGAATTTCAGGCATTTGTTTAGGATTAGATACAAGTTCACAGAAGCAAGAGCACTCTTTGAATAAGTTTTCTGGATGAGTTTCTTGGAAATAATTTAATCCTACTTCGGATTGTGGAATATGTGAAGCTATAGCCAATACTGGAACTCGATTGCGATGACAATCGAATAGGCCATTAATTAAATGCAAGTTACCTGGTCCAGAACTACCAGCACATACCGTTAATTTATGAGTTAAGGATGCTTCAGCACCGGCAGCAAAGGCTGCTGTTTCTTCATGTCGCACATGCTCAAAGACAATCTTACCATTGCGACGTAAACTATCGTTTACAGAGTTTAAACTATCGCCAGTGATACCGTAAATGCGTTCGATACCCGCATTGGCTAAGACTTCTATAAGTACATCAGAAATTCGTTTTTTTGCCATATTATCACCTACATTTAATAAATAATATCAATTAAGTATAGTTGTTAAAACCATATAAGTTTATATTAGACCTATTTGTAATGTTATTATGTGATAAATGTTACTATTTAGTGTATACATGGTTTATATATGTTTATATTGTTAATATATTTTCAATCTAAAAAATAGAAATATAATAATAGTTATTTTATTATAGGTACATTTTTTTAATATCTTTTCTCAATACAAAACTCTTATTCTTGCATAACCCTTATAAAAGTGTTACTATTAATTCATAAACAAAATAGATGAGTCTTTGGGGACAGGTGAAATTCCTTACCGGCGGTATAGTCCGCGAACCTTTTAGGTATGAATCGGTGCAATTCCGATACCGACAGTAAAGTCTGGATGAGAAAAGACGAAGCACATTTGACGTGCGTATTTATGATTACCCAAGGACTATGTATATAGTCCTTTTTTTATTGAGGTGATATGGTGGATGACGTAGCATATATGAAACGCGCCATTGCACTGGCAAAATTAGCTACAGGGCACACTTCGCCAAATCCTTTGGTTGGTGCCGTAGTGGTTAAAGACAATACAATAATTGGTGAAGGCTATCATCATAAAGCTGGTACAGCTCACGCTGAGGTTCATGCCTTAAACCAAGCTGGTGATAATGCTAAAGGTGCTACTTTATATGTAACATTAGAGCCATGTTCTCATTATGGTAAAACTCCACCTTGTGCGCTGCGTATTATCGAGGCTGGCATAGCTAAAGTCGTAGTAGGTAGTACAGATCCTAATCCACTAGTATCTGGAAAGGGCATGGATTTACTCCGTGAAGCAGGTATAGATGTTGTTTGCCCCGTATGCAGTGAGGAATGTGCTGAACTAAATGAGCATTTCTTTACATATATACAGACAGGTAAACCTTTTGTAACTATTAAAAGTGCTATGTCACTAGATGGTAAGATTGCAACTTTTACAGGCCAATCCCAATGGATTACAAATGAGTCCTCCCGCCGAGATGGACATGTACTGCGTGCCACACATGATGCCATGCTCGTTGGTATTGGTACAATTTTGGCAGATAATCCTCAATTAAACTGTCGTTTAACTGAGCCTGAATTAGTAGAGGCTGTATTAGATACAAGCATACTTGATGAGGCCATACATGTTCATCAACCGGATGTAATTATCTTGGATAGTCTAGGAAGAACGCCTACTAACAGTCAGGTTTTTGACGTAGAAAATCGAAAGGTTCATATCTTTGTATCTAAAGGCTGCCCAAAAGAACGAATTAAAGCTTTAGAAAAGGTAGGTGCCATTGTTACGGTTGTAGAATCTATTTCTACACGTAAAAGTAAGAGTACTGATATCGTTATTGATATTAAGAAATTATCTATTGATGATATTCTTACCAAACTTGGAGAACTAGGCTACACATCAGTTCTAGTCGAAGGTGGGTCATCCATCATTAGTTCCTTTGTAGAAACGATGAATTTTGATAAAGTTGTAACTTACATAGGAAACACAATTATCGGTGGCACTGAGGCAACTCCTGCTGTAGGTGGTCGTGGCTTTGAAAGTTTAGAAGCTTCACCTCAATTAACTTTTACAAAAACTAAAGTATTAGATAATAACATTCGCATCGAAGCGTATCGTCAAGGAAGGAGGGGCGCTTATGTTCACGGGAATCGTTGAAGAAATTGGCCGTGTAGAGAGCATTAAAAAGGGCCCTAAATCCTTAGCCATAACAATTCGGGGAAATAAAATATTTAGCGATTTAAAAATAGGTGACTCCGTAGCTGTAAACGGTGTATGTTTGACGGCTACAACGATTGGTAATGGCGTATTCACCGCAGATGTAATGCCAGAATCTATTAAGATGACTACTTTTATAAATTTGAAAGTTCATCAACCGGTGAATTTGGAGCGAGCTATGCTTGCCAACGGTAGATTTGGTGGTCACATTGTGGCAGGTCACGTAGATGGGACAGGCCGCATCATTAATCGGGAACAAACAGATAATGCTATTATCTTTACCGTAGAGGCTCCGAAATCTGTAATGGATTACGTTATTTATAAGGGTTCTATTACGATTGATGGTATTAGCCTTACAATTATGCGACGAACGGACAGCAGTTTTTCCGTATCTATTATTCCACATACCTTGTGCGAAACAATTTTAGGCTCTGCCCATATTGGTACGGAGGTTAATTTAGAAACGGATATCGCAGGTCGATACATTCGTCATTTTATGAATCTCGGTAGTGAACCTACCGAAGATAAACCTAAGAAATCTATGCAATCCCTCTTAGTAGAGAATGGATTTATATAAAGAGTAAGGAGCGTTCCTATGAGCGAACAATTACATTCTATTACAGAGGTCTTAGAAGACCTTAAAGCTGGCAAACCTGTTATTATTGTTGATGATGAAAGCCGTGAAAACGAAGGCGATCTTATCATTGCAGCTGAGTTTGCTACACAAGAAAATATTAATTTTATGGTTAAATACGCGCGCGGTATCGTATGTACGCCTATGCGCCGTGAAGCTTTAGAAAAACTTGGCATTCCTGCCATGGTTGCTAAAAATACAGATAATCATGAAACTGCTTTCACAGTTACTGTTGACCATGTAGATACTACAACAGGCGTATCTCCAGCAGAACGTGCTTATACAATCCAAAAATTACTAGATCCTAATGCTAAACCTGAAGACTTCCGTCGTCCTGGTCACGTATTCCCTTTAGTATATAAAGAGGGTGGCGTTCTAGTACGCCAAGGTCATACTGAAGCATCAATCGACCTTTGCCGATTAGCAGGTCTACAAGAGGCAGCTGTAATTTGTGAGATTACAAAAGATGACGGTGATATGGCACGTCTACCAGATCTCATGAAATTTGCGAAAGAACACGATTTGAAAATTGCTTCTGTAGCAGAGCTTATCGAATATCGTAAACAGCATGAAGACATGGTTGAGCTTGGTGCTTGTTCTAAATTACCTACTAAATTTGGTAATTTCAATATCTTTGTATTCAAGAATGAATTAGATAAAAAAGAGCATTTAGCTATCGTTAAAGGTGATGTCCAAAACTGTAGCGATGTCCTTGTACGTATTCACTCTGAATGTTTAACTGGCGATGTGTTTGGCTCTAAACGTTGTGATTGTGGCGAACAATTAGATAATGCGCTACGTGCTATCGAAAAAGAAGGCAAAGGCGTTGTAGTATACATGCGTCAAGAAGGTCGTGGCATTGGCTTAACAAATAAAATTAAAGCCTATGCATTACAAGAGCAAGGCCTAGATACTGTAGAAGCAAATGAACAATTAGGTTTCCCAGCAGATATGCGTGAATATTCCTTAGCAGCTCAAATCATTCGATTCTTGGGTATTAAGAGTATTCGCTTATTAACGAATAATCCTGAAAAACGTCATGGTTTAGAACATTGGGGTATCGATGTAACTAGTCGTGTACCGCTCATTATTGCGGCAAACAAATTTAACGCAGGGTATTTAAAGACAAAAGAAGAAAAAATGGGCCATATGTTAGAAGACTAATTATTTAGTTCTATTTAACAAATTGCTCGTTACATAAGAATTTCCTTTATAGGAATATAGGAGGTCTACATAATGAAGGTTCAAGAAGGTAATTTACTAGGTAGCGGTAAAAAATTTGCTATTATCGGTTCTCGTTTTAATGAGTTCATTACTTCCAAATTAATCGGTGGCGCTGAAGATTGCTTATTACGTCACGATGTAAAAGAAGAGGATATTACTGTTATTTGGGTACCAGGTGCTTATGAAATTCCATTGATTGCTAAAAAAGCTGCTTCATCTGGTCGCTTCGATGCGGTTATTTGCGTTGGTGCTGTTATTCGTGGTGCTACAACTCATTATGACTATGTATGTAATGAAGTAGCGAAAGGTATTGCTCATGTTTCTTTAGAAACTGGAATTCCTGTTATGTTCGGTGTAGTAACTACTGAAAATATTGAACAGGCTATTGAACGTGCTGGTACTAAGGCTGGTAATAAAGGTTACGATTGTGCTATGGGCGCTATTGAAATGGTTAACCTTATCGATCAATTCTAAGAAGACTATTAAAAACACTCAGTATCCTATAGTACTGGGTGTTTTTATAATATCGAAAATATGTTCTTTTACATTAAAAGCAATCTAGACGAACATATATTCTCTATAATTTGAAATGTAATTCTATGACATGATATACTATATAAGCACTTATACGTGCAGTTTAAACTTTAATTAATAATAAGGAATGATGGAATGGATTATATAAAACGTTTTACTACCCGAGAAGGGGTTCGTATGTCTTTAGCTGTAACAACAGATACAGTTGAAACTGCTCGTGTACGTCATGATTTATGGCCTGTCGCAACAGCTGCTTTAGGTCGCGCTATGACGGGGGCTATTTTATTAGCTGGTGATTTTAAAAATCATGAAAATGTAAGTTTGCGTATTAAAGGTGATGGCCCTCTAGGCGTTGTTCATGTAGATGCTTTTGCAGATAATACGGTTCGTGGCTATGTAGATGAGCCACATGTAGATGTACCTTTAAAACGAGCTGGTAAGCTTGATGTAGGTACTGCTGTTGGTCATAATGGTGAAGTACAAGTTACTCGCTTTACTCAACTAGCACAAGATTATACCTCTACAAGTCCAATTCAAAGTGGTGAAGTAGCAGAGGATTTGGCCTACTATTTATATGCTTCTGAACAAGTACCTTCTACTATTAGCTTAGGCGTATTGGTAGACCCAGATTATCATACTGTTGTAGCTGGGGGCTTTATCGTACAAGCTTTGCCAGATGCTACAGACGAAGCATTAGCACAAGTAGAAAAGAATATTAACGAACTTGGTCCTATTACAGAATATTTAAAAGCTCATCCAGATGGTAAGGGCCTTATGGAACGCGTTCTTGATGGCTTGACTGTAAATGAAGTATATAATGAACCAATTCACTTCCAATGTCGTTGTGGACGGGATCGCTTTGGTGCTGTACTTATGACATTAAGAGAAGAAGATAAAGAGGCTATTCTAGAAGATGAAGTAACAGAGCTTGTTTGTCACTATTGTAATGAAAAATATCATTTCACACGTGAAGAGTTACAAGATATGTTTGCTCCTAAAGGTCCAATTCAATAAAATCTATATAATATGCAGAAAAAATACAGGCTACGAGGTTTTTCCTATAGCCTGTTTTTCTATTCTATGAGAAAATAAAAGATAGAGTGATTAATAATAGGAGGTCACAATGAGTGCAATAGGCGTAATTGGTGGTACTGGCGTTTACGATCCGTCCATCTTTGAAAATATTCATGAAGAATCCTTAATGACACCATATGGTGAAATAGATTATGTACAAGGTACATACCATGGGAAAACAGTAATCTTTGTTGCTCGTCACGGCAAAGATCATACAATTCCTCCACACAAAATTAACTATCGTGCTAATATTTGGGGTCTCAAAAAATTAGGCGTTACATTTATTATCTCTACGACTGCTGTAGGCTCTTTAAATGAAAACTTCAAACCAGGTCATTTCGTTTTGACAGATCAGTTCTTAGATTTTACTAAAAACCGTATCACTACATTCTATGAAGGTGGTGACCGTCCAGTAGCACACTTGGATGTAACAAATCCTTATTGTCCAGAACTACGTGATGTTCTTCAAAAGGTAGGTACTGAACAAGGTCTTATAATTCATAATGGCGGTACTTATGTATGTACGGAAGGTCCACGCTTTGAAACACCAGCGGAAATTAAAATGTTCCACATGCTCGGTGGGGATACAGTAGGTATGACAAATGTACCTGAAGTAAACTTAGCTAATGAAGCTGAAATGGCATATGCTACGATTTCTATGATTACAAACTATGCAGCAGGTATTTCTGAATCTGCTCTAACACATAGTGAAGTGGTAGAAATGATGGGCGACATGGCAGATCAACTTAAAGCTCTCATTTTAGGTGCTATTGATGTAATCGATGTAGATGCTCGTTATGATGCGCATAATCGCATGCATGAATATGGTGGCTTTAAACTATAATCCATTTATAACAAAGCACAATAGTTCATCGAAGGAGAAGGTATGATTAATATTGAATGGCGTAAAGATACGCTGGTGCTATTAGATCAAACTAAATTACCTACTGAAATTACTTATGTTCACTGCACGGATTGGCGTCAAGTGGCTGAGGCTATTAAAATGCTTCGCGTTCGTGGGGCACCTGCCATTGGTGTAGCTGCTAGTTATGGTCTAATTTTAGCTGCTATGGAAGCAGGTCGTTTAGAGGCTCCATTTAGTGAACAACTTACAAGCTTATATGAATTTAGCGAGACTTTAAAAGAAACTCGGCCTACTGCAATCAACTTGGCTTGGGCTATAGATCGGGTGATTTCTTTAGTAAAAGGTCAAGTTGAAAGCATGTCCTCTATGAGTGAAGTAGTAGACCTCATTACGAAGGAAGCCATTATTATTCATGAAGAAGACGTATCTTTGAATCGTCGTATGGCAGAAGCAGGAGCAACTTTATTTGAAGGTCAAAAGAATATTCGCATTTTGACCCATTGTAATGCTGGTGCATTAGCTACAGGTGGTTTAGGTACAGCACTTGGTGTTGTCCGTAAGCTTCATGAAAATGGTCAATTGGAACGAGTTTATGCTGATGAAACACGACCATTATTGCAAGGTGCTAGACTTACCGCATTTGAGCTACATGAGGATGGCATTCCTGTAACATTAGAAACCGACAATATGGCGGCCTATGCGATGCAACATGGCCTCATTGATGCAGTTATCGTAGGCGCAGACCGCATCACTACTAAAGGTGATGTAGCAAATAAAATCGGTACTTATGGTGTGGCTGTGTTAGCTAAATTCCATAATATTCCATTCTATGTGGCGGCTCCGTATAGTACATTTGATTTTACTCTTGAAAATGGTGCGGATATTCCTATTGAGATGCGCGATGATTATGAAGTGACATCGTTACATGGTGTTCAAATAGCACCTAATGGTATTGATGTACTAAATCCAGCCTTCGATGTGACACCACATGAGCTAGTGACTGCCATCATTACAGAAGAAGGTGTTTTAAAACCAAACTATGAAGAGTCTATTGATAAGCTGCGTCAAATTGTAGAATCTAAATAACAAATAAATCCAAGTGGGTTTACTATCAAATCTTTATTTTAACTATATCAACTCATATTAGTAAAAGGAGTTATTATGCAATCTTTAATTAAAGATATTAATTTAGCTGCAGAAGGTCGTAAAAAAATTGATTGGGTTTCTAACTTTATGCCTACATTGAATACCTTGGGCGATCGTTTTGAAGCAGAACAAACTTTCAAAGGTCAAACTATTGTTGTAAGCGTTCACTTGGAAGCAAAAACAGCATATTTAGCTACTGTATTAAAACGCGGTGGCGCTGATGTTATCGTAACTGGTTCCAATCCATTATCTACACAAGATGATGTTGCGGCTGGTCTCGTTGACATGGGCCTAACTGTATACGCTTGGTATGATTGTACTGATGAAGAATATTTCAACTTCCTTAATAAGGCTCTTGATCATAAACCACACATTATTATCGATGATGGTGGTGACCTAGTAAACTTGTTGCACACAACACGCCAAGATGCAAAAGAACGTTTGTTAGGTGGTAGTGAAGAAACTACAACAGGTGTACATCGTCTGTATGCATTAGAGAATGCTAAACAATTGACATTCCCTATGATTGCAGTAAACGATTCCTACTGTAAATATCTTTTTGATAACCGTTATGGTACAGGCCAATCCGTTTGGGATGGTATTATGCGTACTACAAACTTAACAGTAACAGGTAAAAACGTGGTTGTTGCTGGTTATGGTTGGTGTGGTAAAGGCGTTGCTATGCGTGCAAAAGGCCTTGGTGCTCATGTATATGTAACAGAAGTAGATCCAATCAAAGCGATTGAAGCTGTATTTGATGGTTTCAAAGTATTGCCTATGATTGAAGCTGCTAAAGTAGGGGATATTTTCTGTACTGTAACAGGTTGTAAAGATGTTATTGTAAAAGAACATTATGAAGTAATGAAAGATAAAGCTATTTTATGTAATGCTGGTCACTTTGATTGTGAAGTTAATGTAGCTGATCTTACAGAACTTGCGATAAGTCATGAACGTGTTCGTCAAAACATCGAAGGCTATACTATGGCAGATGGTCGCAAACTTTACGTATTAGCTGAAGGTCGTCTAGTAAACCTTGCAGCTGGTGATGGTCATCCTGCAGAAATTATGGACTTATCCTTTGCTATGCAAGCCCTTGCAGCAGAGCATATTTTACATAATGGTAAAGATATGGAACCTAAGGTATATGTATTGCCTCATGAATTAGATGCGGAAATTGCAAAACTTAAATTGAACTCCATGGGCTATGATTTAGACTCTTTAACACAAGAACAAATCGATTACTTAACAAAAGTAAACTAATATTGAATAGAAATGTAATAGTAAATAATAGGCTTAGGTGTATTATTACTACTATAAACTTTCAGAATTAATAACTATAACCGAGCTACTATAGCTCGGTTATACCTATGAGGAAGCTTATGTCTGATTTATTGATTACCAATGTTGACGTCTTAACTAATGAGGGCGTTCTCAAGAATCATGCCATTGAAATTGAAAATGGCTTTATTACATCTATTGTAAAGGATAGTGAAGTAGAAAAGGCTAAAGAGTCTGCTAAGGATGTATTAGATGGGAAAGGCCAATTGGCTGCTCCAGGTCTTATTAATACACATACGCACATTGCAATGGGTTTATTTAGAAACTATGCGGATGATCTTGAGCTCATGGACTGGCTAGAAACGGCTATTTGGCCAACTGAGGCAAAGCTTAACGATGAATATGTACGGTATGGCACACAACTTGGTATCGCTGAAATGTTGCGTTCTGGTACAACAACCTTTAGCGATATGTATTTCTTCATGAATACTACTGCTGAGGTAGTAAAAGAAACTGGTATTCGCGCCGTACTATCTCGTGGCTTAGCAGGTGTATCCCCAACAGCAGATCAAGCATTAGTTGAAAATGCTGATTTATTCCGTACATGGAATGGCTTTGATAATGACCGTATCAAGGTATTACTTGGACCGCATGCACCATATACTTGTCCAGATGCGTACATGGAAAAGGTTATCGCTTTATCTCATGAACTAAACTGTGGCATTCACATGCACTTATCTGAAACAAAAGGGGAAGTGGAGAATGTTATAAAAGCTACTAGTAAGACACCAATTGCTCATATGCATGATTTAGGGTTATTCTGGAATACTACATTAGCTGCACACTGTGTTCATGTTACAGCTGAAGATATGGAAATTATGGCTGAAAATAATGTAGCTGTTGCCCATAATCCACAATCTAACCTTAAATTAGCAAGTGGTATTGCACCAGTGCCTGAAATGATCGGTAAAGGTATTACTGTTGGGCTTGGTACGGATGGCTCCGCATCTAATAATAATGCGGATATGCTTGAAGAAGTACGCCTTGCTGCAACCTTACATAAAGCGCGTCTCTACGATCCTAAAGCCATTCCTGCACAAGTAGCTTGGCATATGGGCACTGTAGAAGGAGCGAAAGCACTTGGTTATACAGACCTGGGTGTATTAGCGAAAGGCTATCGTGCAGATATCGTGCTATATGACGTATCTGGTATGCACTGGATGCCTCGTTACAACGATTTAGCGGCACTTGTATACTCTGCAAACAGCTCTGATGTAAATACTACAATTGTAGGTGGCAAAGTTCTTATGAAAGACAAAGAATTACTTACTATTGATGAAGAAAAACTTCGCGCAGAAATCACTAAGGCTCAAGCGTATTTTAGTAACTAGTATATTAGTAAAAATTATATCTGTAACAGATTTGCTTTTTGTTGTCTATTGTAGTATTTTTCAGGTTTGTATTTAAATAATATAAGTTTGTATGCGAGGTACTGCTATGCTAAAAAGAATACTTCAATACCTTTCACTTTGTATCGCCTTAGTTAGTTTATTGATATTAGCTGGTTGTAGTAGTAATAGTGCGTCTTCTCAGTCTAAAGGACCTGAAGGGGAATGGATTGCTTACTCAGGCTATACCGTTCAAAATGTAGTGAGTGCTGTTGACACGCCTATTTTTACGATGAATCTTACAGCTCGAAATGATAGTAAGACGATTTATACTGCAGATATGAAAGCTTATAATTATCAATATACGACGCCTGAAAAGAGACCTGTAATTGAATCTACTCAAATGGTAGGGGATATAAAGGAAGCTCGTCTAAATTATATTACAGCACTTACACTTGTAATGAGTGCTAACGATATAGTAGGTAACGCAGATAGCTCGAATTTAAATACAATTAAGATGGATATTAGGGATATACCCAATACTGATCTTATTTATGATTCAAAAACAGATACTATTAAATTTATGGATCAAATCTTTAAACGAGTTAGCGATACGAACAATTTACAAACATTGGCCGATGCGTATAAGAAAGACCTTCAAGTAGCTTCTAATAAATATTTAGAAGAGATTGGGAATACAGCAAATCCTAAAACAAAATTTATAACAACCTATAACTTTGATGACTCTATCATTAAAGACAATAAGAAATGATTTATAAAAGAAAACCCACTTCTATTATGATATATTCCTTTATTAGATACTTAATAAAGGGGGGATATATCATATGGAGTGGGTTTATTTTGTAATGTTTTATTTTTAATGTTATTTTATTACTTTTACCAAGAACATTGGCACAGGGATATAGAATTCATCTTCTTCGCTGTAAATACGAGATCCTACTGTGGAATCAATGGTGACAGAGCTAGCACCTAATTTTGTGAGCACTTCT
>OGGM01000530.1_pt1 | contig 26030 bp, 25 predicted proteins | sample 1571251 | NCBI WGS metagenome assembly OGGM01 (sample SAMEA2582076, study PRJEB24529) | metagenome | biome: Human gut stool | place: China | collected 2011 | reverse complement strand
CATCCATCGTTTTAAAATTCCCAATACAATCCGCCACTTCCCCACTACACCCCGTGTTTCAACAAATCACAATTTAAAAGCTAAGGTCTATATCAACATGCCCATTATTAGTATATTTCATGTAATCAAAAAGCTTAGGTGCGGCAAGAAGTGCCAGAGGGTCTCTTTCGTTATCATCGTATTCAAACATCTTTACAAGCTCGCTTATTTCCGAATTAGAAAGCGAATTAACATATTCTCTTAATTCATATTCTGTCATATTAAAAACTTCTTCCTGACTTTTCATAATCATATTCTCCTTAAAATTAAAATTTTACTAAGTATTATCAATCTGAACTTCCGGTAAAAATCACCTTACCGGCATTCCATAAGGCTGCTGCCTTTTTTGCAGCTTCAAGCCTGTCATTATCATTTTTAAAGCTTATGGCTGCTGACTGGCAGCCGCAATCCATGCACATTACATAATAGCCATGATTTTCTTCTTCAAGTATAGAAGGTCCCAGACATCTTGGACAATCTTCTAAATCAACCATTTCATAAATTTCCATGTTAAACTCCATTCCTTTATTATAATTGCCTTAATTATTAATTATACATTAAATATTATCATATGTGAAGACTTACTTGTTTTATTAGTCAGATATGTTAAAATAATAATATAATAAGGCTGGTCACATTATTTATAAATGATTGGAGAAGATAATGAAAGTAAAAAATATAATAAATTCAGAAAAAAATACAATATCATTTGAAGTATTTCCACCTAAAAAGGATACAGATTTTGAAAATGTAAAAAAGGCAGCACTTGAAATAGCAGCACAAAAGCCTTCCTATATGAGTGTGACATATGGGGCGGGTGGAAGTACTAAAGGACACACCATAAAGCTTGCAAGTGAGATACAGATACAGTATAAAATACCTGCTATAGCACACCTTACATGTGTATGTGCTGACAGGATAAGAATTAAGAATGCCCTGGATGAGATGAAGGCTGCCGGAATTGAGAATATACTTGCATTAAGAGGAGATGTTCCTGTTAATTATAAAGGAGAGATTTTTACAGATTTTTCCCATTCCTCAGAGCTTGTTGAATTTATAAAACAAAATGGCGATTTTTGCATCGGTGGGGCGTGTTACCCTGAGATACATCCCGATTCGGACGGAAGGGCACAGGATATAGAAGGACTTAAAAAGAAGGTTATGGCAGGCTGTGAATATCTTACGACACAGATGTTTTTTGATAATAATATATTTTTTAACTTTATGTATAGATTAAGAGAGGCAGGAATTACGGTTCCTGTAATACCGGGAATTATGCCGGTTACTAACAGAAGACAGATAAAGAATGCAATTAAACTGTCAGGCTGTAATATTCCAGAAAGATTTATCAATATTGTTGACAGATTTGGAGATACAGAGGCAGCAATGAAACAGGCTGGAATAGTCTATGCAGCAGATCAGATAATAGACCTTTATGCCAATGGCGTTAAGCATATACATGTATATTCGATGAATAAGCCGGAGGTTGCAGGTGGAATACAAAAGAATTTGTCGGAAATTTTAGGGCTGTAATCAATATATTATTATTTAGTACATTTGTAGTTAATACATTTTAAGTATATACAATCTTTATGGAAAAGAATCTAAGATAACTGTATCCGGCAAATATCATGGTTTTATATTTTAGAAAGAGGAAGGTGCATGGAAAATCAAAAAGGAATACAGGATAGTATTGATTATAAACTAATAATAGATACTGCGGCACTTGCAGGCATGATTATGCTTGAAAATGGTGCTGAAATATACAGGGTGGAAGAGACTATTAATTATATATTAAAGACCTCGGGACTTAAGACGACACAGTCTTTTGTAGTATCCACAGGACTTATGATATCTTTAGATGACCCGGCTATTGATGCACTTACTGTTATAAGAAGAGTAAGAAAGGGTGCTGTTAATCTTAATGTGGTGGCTATCGTTAATGATATTTCAAGAAGGATGTATAAAGGTGATATAACAATAAAAGAAGCATTTTCGCAGCTTAAGCATATCAAGAGGTCACAGTATCCCTGGTGGTTAAAGAATATATGTACAATATTTGTAATGGTATTTTTTACAGGAATGTTTGGCGGTACATTTTTGGATATGGCTGCCAATATCGTGGTAGGAACAATTCTTGCGATATGGATAAGCATAGGAAGACGTATAGAGCTTAATTCACTAATAAAGGATATGCTTGCATCAATCGTATTATCAAGTGCTGCATCGATTCTTACAAGGCTGTATCCTGTGCTGCATTTTAAGCTTATTATAGTAGGTGCAATAATGGTGCTGGTTCCCGGTGCTGCTATTACAAATGCAATAAGGGATACTCTTCATGGGGATTATACATCTGGAAATGCCAATATATTAGAGGCATTTGTGGAGGCTGCCATGATAGCATTGGGAGTTTATGTAGGAATTACCATTACAGGTGGCATACTTTAAATATATACAGTGTATAGACTGGGAAAGGATATATATATGATTTTACAGAGCCTTTTTGCATTTTTTGCAATTCTTGCTTTTTCTATTGTAAATGAAGCACCTAGGAAATGCCTTTTGGTTAATGGAATACTTGGTATGGCAGGATGGGCTATATACTTATATGTGCTTGAATATACAACAGTAATGTTTGCAACATTTATTTCAGGACTTACACTTGCGATAGTATCACATATATTTGCAAGGGTATTAAAGTCTCCGGTTACAACAATACTTATCCCGTCAATTCTTACAATTGTACCGGGAGCCGGTATGTATGAGACAGTATATTACCTTCTTACACAAGATACACAGATGGCGCTTTCAAGCCTTGTTTCGACAATCGGGGCTGCTGGAGCTATTGCTATTTCTATATTTATGGTAGATGCATTTGTTATTGTCATTAAAAATACCATTAAAAAATTTAAAATACGAAAGCTTATATAAATTTACTGTAATTTTTTCAGATAAAAATGCCCGCAAAACTGGGATTAGTTTTATTAAAAAGATAGGGGAATTGAAAATGAAAAAAGACTTTTTAAAAACATTTATTGATTACATAATGCTTGCAGTGGGGGCTGTTATAGCGGCTTTTGCTATTGAGGAATTTCTTGTGCCTAATACTATTCTTGATGGTGGTGTAATAGGTATTGGCATAATGATTAGGAATCTTACGGGAATATCACTTAGCATACTTACAATTGTTCTTAACCTGCCGTTTCTTTTAATAGGAATGAGAAAACTGGGAAAAATGTTTGTTGTAAAGGCAGCGTTTTCAATGGCAGTATTTTCTGTATTTGTAGGAGTATTTGCGCCACTTGCCAATGCGACACAGGAGACTTTGCTTGCCGTATCATTTGGAGGTGTAATATTAGGTCTTGGTGTAGGAATTGTAATACGTTACGGAGGCTGCCTTGATGGGACGGAGACTGTTGCAATTCTTCTTAATAAGAAGTTTGGAATACCTGTAGGTCAGACTGTGCTTATAATTAATATAGTAATTTATGCCATAGCAGGAGTGCTGTTTGGATTTGACAGGGCAATGTACAGTCTTTTGACATATTTTATAACTTCTAAGATATTAGACGTTGTAGAAACAGGTCTTGATCAGGCAAAGGCGGCAATGATTATTACGGACGAGGCAGAGATTATTGCGGAAAAGATATATCAGCTGCTCGGAAGAACGGTAACAATTATGCATGGCGAGGGGATGGTAAGTGGCAAAAAGACTGTCCTTTATTGTGTTGTTACAAGATTTGAGATAAGAGAATTAAAGAATATAATCAGGTCAGTTGACACATCGGCATTTGTAACTGTATCAGACGTATCAGAGATTATAGGCAATCATATAAAAAAGACCGAAAAAGATATGACATTTCATATTAATGATGATTAATGTAAAAATAATGATACTGCGATTTTTTTCATTAAAATACCTGCGGAAGGAAGATAAGCATGAGGAAATTTATGTATTGGATTTTAAGCAACAATTAATGGTTGGTTTATGGACAAAGCTGTTTAAATATGATATATTTTGTTAGCTGTATATGACTATATACAGTATATTTGAATAAAGCTGCTACAGCTTCAATTAATTAATGCAATTTATAAAACAATTAAATCAACAATATGTTGCTACCGGAAGTCAGGTAACAATAATATAGATATTTGAAAGAAAGGTATGGTAGTGTAATGAGTGAATCAACACAGATTAAAGGAAGAGTACATTCAGTAGAAAGCTTTGGTTCGGTTGACGGACCGGGAGTCAGATATATTATATTTTTACAAGGATGTCACATGAGATGTAAATATTGTCATAATCCTGAGACATGGTCAATGGAGGGTGGCAGCATGCAGACACCTCAGGAGGCATTTGACAAGGCTTATAGATATCATAACTACTGGAAGAATAAGGGAGGAATTACTGTAAGTGGTGGTGAAGCACTTTTACAGATTGACTTTGTCACAGAGTTATTTAAGATTGCACATGCAAATGGTGTTAATACAACCCTTGATACGTCAGGTAATCCATTTACACTTGAAGAACCATTTATAAGTAAGTTTAACGAACTTATGAAGTATACAGATCTTTTCATGCTCGATATTAAACAGATTGACGATAATAAGCATAAGGAGCTTACAGGCTGGACTAATAATAATATTTTACAGTTGGCAGAGTATTTATCTGATAACGGAAAAGATATGTGGATTAGAAATGTACTTGTTCCGGGGTATACAGATGATGAAGAGGATTTAATTAAATTAAGGGATTTTGTTAAGGGGTTAAAGACAGTAAAGCGTTTTGAAGTACTTCCATATCATACACTTGGTGTATTTAAGTGGGAAAATCTTGGTATTCCATATTCGCTTGAAGGAGTTAAGCCACCAACCAAGGAATTAATTGAAAAAGCAAATAATATATTAGAAACATCAAGTTATACAGGTTATCTTGATTAATGTCTGTTAAAACAGCATAATGGGCAGACCGGAACTTGTGTTGTGGAGCATGAAGTATCAGAAAGATAATCTCTTTTTATACAGTCTTGTAATTAAACAGCACGGGTCTTGGTCTGCCTGTCCTGTTTTTAGATTTGTAGATGACATTTCTGCTATAGAAAGGAAAACAATATTGCCTCAGCCGGTATTCAATCTCTGAATTGGATTATGCTATACAGGCGGATTATGAGTTGGTTTAATAGCAATAAAAATGCATTGGGACAAGTAATTAACTGTTAAATATAAATGGAGTATAGCAGGGGGGATTAATTTTGAAAGAATATGACATAAACATCAACGGTCTTAATATACACGTAACTAAGAAGAAAATTAAAAATATTAATCTATACATAAAGACACCAGATGGAAAGGTGGTTGTAACCGCACCTTTGAGGGTTTCTGACGAATATATTAAGAGCTTTATTCTAAGAAAATGGGATTGGATTATAAAGCATCGTGAAAGAGTAATAAAATCAGTGCAACAGTTATATGGTAATTCATATAAAGATAATATAGATGGAGCTGATAAAGAAACCAGCAGTCAGAAAGAAATAAACAGTCAGAATAAAATTATAATAAGTGATGAAGAGTTACAGCTTCTAAAAGATAAGATACGGGAATATGCCAATAAGTGGGAACCGGTAATAGGAGTTAAATGTGAATGCTTTACAATAAGAATGATGAAGACACGTTGGGGGAGCTGTTCGGTTAATAAACATACAATAAGGATTAATTCTTTATTAGTAAAAAAGCCTGAAAAGTGTCTGGAGCTTGTAATTGTGCATGAACTGGTACATATGCTTGAACCTGGGCATAATAAGGTATTTAAAGATTATATGACAAGATTTCTTCCTGACTGGAAACAGACAGAAAAGTTGTTAAAAGAAAGCTGATTTTTTAATAATGTAAAGTTAATTCTTGACATACACTTCATAGAACGATAATATAGTAATTAATACTACATGATATTGTAAAAGATACAACCTAGTAATATGTACTTGTATAGCATTAATAATTTCTGGAATGGACGGCAGGAGTATATGTGAATAACAGTTGTAGATTTTTGTATTCAATATCATTTTTAAAAATAAATTCTGATATCTGATAAATATCTGACAGAAAGGCTGGAGGAGATTATGAAATGGGCAGTGGTTACTGATTCTTCAAGTGATATGGCGGGCTTGAAGGAGCAGATAAAGGAAGAAACTAACGGACATATTTTATTTGATACGGTTGCATTAAAGATAGAAGCGGGCGATGTTGAATTTATAGATGATGAGAATCTGGATACTGAGAATATGGTAGACTATTTGAAATCATATCAGGGAAAGACAGGAAGTGCTTCACCGAGTCCACAGGAGTGGTATGATATATTTGAACAGGCTGATATGTGTATTGCAATAACTATAACAGGAGCTATGTCGGGAAGCTATAGAAGTGCATGTGCAGCTAAGGACATGATAGCAGAGGATTATCCTGACAAAAAGATATATGTGATGGATTCTATGTCAACAGGGCCGGAGCTTATGCTGCTTACAAGACGGGCCATAACATATGCCATGGAAGATATAGATTTTGATACCATGGTAAAGCGAATGAATAATTATAAGAAGATGACACATCTTTATTTTGTACTTGAGACTATGGATAATCTTATTAAGAATGGAAGAGTTAATAAGTTTGAAGCCGGAGTGGCATCAATGCTTGGTATAAAGGTGATGGGCCGTGCAAGCAGCGAAGGAACACTTGAAGTAGTTAAAAAGTCACGAGGTAAGACTAAGGTATATGATAAGCTTATAGAAGATATGCTCGAATATGGATATATTGGTGGCAATGTAATTATAAGCCATTGTCATAATGAAGCCATGGCAGGATATCTTAAGCTTAAGATTATTGAAAAATATCCCGAAAGCCATGTGACAATTGTAAATACAGGAGGTTTATGCAGCTTCTATGCACAGGAAAGAGGTGTGCTTGTAGGATATGAGAGAATTGAAGCCTAGTGCTGTATCCATGATACAGTAAGTGTGTATCAGAGTGGTTAAAAAATAACTGCCGCATTAAGAATTAATAATATACAGCTATAGATAAATATACTGTATAATAATTCTTATTGCGGCAGTTATTTTGTATGACCTGTGCTTATTTATGGCTGTTAAGGTAATCCTTAATAGCTTTAAAGCTTTCTTTACTTATTACATGCTCCATACGGCAGGCATCTTCATTGGCAATATCCTTATCAACGCCAAGGGAACACAGCCATGAAGATAAAAATTCATGACGTTCATATATCATCTCGGCGATTTCTTTACCGGATTCTGTAAGATATATATAACCTTCTTTTGTAACTGTTATGTGATGTTCTTCTCTTAAATGCTTCATTGCTATGCTGACACTTGATTTCTTGAAATTAAGTTCGTTAGCAATATCAACAGAACGTACTACCGGAAGCTTAGAGCTAAGTATAAGTATTGTTTCGAGATAATTCTCTGATGATTCATGTGTAGCCATATTAATCCTCATTTCCAAGTAATTATATTACAAAGCAGTAGTGTAAATAATTACAACTTTATTATTAAGAAAACCGTAGCTGTTTATTAACGGATTTCTTTGTTATAAAAATGATAACCACGAGCCTTTATTGTATAAAGCTGCATTAATACATTGGTATTATAATATATAATAAAGGACTGCTTTCAAATGATTATAGCATGAAATGTTATTTTAATCAAATAAACTTTGTAAAATATGAATTATAGTGGTATTATAAATTTAATATATCCGTTCAGTGTGTTTGGAAAGAAGGTGGGAATAGAAATGACACTTCAGCAATTGCGTTATGCAGTTATGGTTTCTGACTGTAAATCAATGAATAAGGCAGCAGAGAAGCTGTTTATAACGCAGCCAAGTCTTTCAGGCACGATAAAGGACCTTGAAAAGGAAATTAATGTCAACCTGTTTATACGCTCTAACAGAGGAATTATAATTACTCCTGAAGGTGAGGAATTTTTAGGCTATGCAAGACAGATGTTAGAGCATTATAAGCTGATTGAAGACAGATTTGTTAATAGCAGTATTTCAAAGAAGAAGTTTAGCGTATCAATGCAGCATTATACATTTGCTGTGGAAGCATTTATAAAAATAGCAAAAAAATATGGAATGGACGAATATGAATTTGCCATACATGAGACAAGAACGAGAGATGTAATAGATAACGTTAAGAATCTGATAAGTGAGATTGGGATAATATATGTTAATGACTTTAATTGTAAAGTTATTTTTAAGATTTTAAAGGAAAAAGGACTTGAATTTAATAAGCTTTTTGATTGTGGAATATATGTATATATGAGCAGGTCTAATCCAATGGCTGCAAAGACGGTCATTAATATGGAGGATTTGCAGGATTATCCGTGCCTGTCCTTTGAACAGGGTGATAGTAATTCGTTTTATTATGCAGAAGAGGTGCTTAGTACTTATGATTATAAGAAGATTATCAAGGCGGATGACAGGGCAACGCTTCTTAATCTGATGGTTGGTATGGATGGTTTTACACTTTGCAGTGGCCTTATCTGTGAGGAGCTTAATGGACAGGATTATATTGCAATACCGCTTAATACTGATGAGACTATGACTATAGGATATATTAAACAGAAAAATATTCCACTTAGTATGCTTGGTAATGCATATATAGAAGAACTGGAACATTACAGACAGAATATATTACAGGGTTGTGAATTATAGTAATACGTCCGGTGTAAGTTAATGTTGTTGTAAAGCAGGAAATGGAGGTTTGTATGAGCGTAATTAATGAAAAATGGTATGACGAAGCAGTATTTTATCACATTTATCCTTTGGGACTTACAGGTGCTCCTAAGGAAAATAAAGATGGCGTGGTAGTACACAGGTTAGAAAAGCTTAAAGCTTGGATTCCACATCTTAAAAAGCTGGGAATAAATGCAATATATATAGGACCTTTATTTGAGTCTTCAACACATGGATATGATACCAAGGATTATAGGAGAGTTGATTCAAGACTTGGTGATAATAATGATTTTAAGGAATTTGTAGAGCTTGCACATGACAATGGAATAAAGGTTGTGGTAGATGGTGTATTTAATCATACCGGAAGAGAGTTTTTTGCATTTCAGGATATATTAAAGAACCGTTCAGCTTCACCGTATTGCAGCTGGTATAAGAATATAAGCTTTGACTGGAGTTCACCGTACAATGATGGTGTTGGTTATGAAGCGTGGAGAGGCTGTTATGAGCTTGTCAATCTTAATCCGTGGGAACCTGCTGTAAGAGAATATATATTTGATACCATTGATATGTGGATTGATGAATTTGATATTGATGGTATAAGACTTGACTGTGCTGACTGTCTGGAAGACTTTTTTATTGAAGAGATGAGAAGAAGAGCTGATGCACACAAGAAGGATTTCTGGCTTATGGGGGAAGTTATCCACGGTAATTATGGCAGCTATATATCGGATAATAAGCTTAACAGTGTTACGGATTATCAGCTTCATAAGGGCTTGTATTCAGGTCACAATGACCATAATTACTTTGAAATCGCACATACAATAAGATATCTTTTTGGAATAGGCGGACAGTGCCCGGGAACACATCTTTATTCATTTGCTGATAACCATGATGTTGACAGGCTTGCAAGTAAGGTTAATATAGCCGGACATATGAAGCTTATATATACTCTTATATACACACTTCCCGGTATACCATCTATATACTATGGATCCGAATGGGGAATACAGGGTAAAAAAGAGGGGGCAAGTGATGATGCATTAAGACCGGAGCTGGATGTGGATTATATGTCTTCTAATAATCAGTGTGCATGGCTTACAGAGTGGATAACACAGTTAGGTAAAATTCATAAATTATATGCAAAGTGTCTGGCATATGGCGTGTATGATGAGTTGGTTCTTACTAACAGACAGTTTGCATATGCAAGATGGACTGATGAAGAAGGCATAATAACAGCAGTTAATAATGATGAAAATGAAGCGCAGATATGGATTCCAATAAGGCAGGCTCAGGGTGTTGACATGTCAGCATTATTAATGGATGAGGTATATGATGTTATAACAGGTGAGAAGATTAAGCTTGAAAATAACCATATACATGCAAATTTACAGCCTGATGAGAGTAAGATCTATGTAATAGGAAGAAAATCACCAGATATTGTAAATACATCTGAAAATAATATTGAAGCCGTATGTGGCTATGAAAATAACAGTCTTCATAATGACAGGGATGTGGCTATAAATACAAAGTCTGATAACAATGGTTATGATAGTTTGGATGTAACCGGGAATATAAGCAATACTGATAATACAGATAAAGATACTTTGGAATATATAAAATATTCTATAGATAATAAGCTTGTTGAAACGGATAATGATTCGGATATGGCACATTCCGGTTATATGAGAAGAAGTGACAGGCAGGTAACAGATATAGAAAATATTATGGAGGTGCTTGATTCATGTACTGTGTGTCATGTGGCCATGTCACAGGATGATTTCCCATATGTGATTCCATTATCTTATGGATATGAGATAGAAGATGACAGAATGGTACTTTATTTCCATAGTGCCATGACTGGGAAAAAACTTAATATATTAAGGCAGAATCATAATATAGCCTTTGAGATAAGCCATGAAAAAGAGATTATATATGACAATGATAATCCATGTGCATCAGGCTGTCTGTATGAAAGCATTATAGGCTTTGGCAGTATGGAATTTGTAGAAGAGCCGCATGAAAAGAAACATGGATTATCACTTCTTATGAAGCGCCAGACAGGTCAGAATGTAACATTTACGGATGAACAGATTAAAAAGGTGGAGGTTTTAAAGGTAGCTGCGACAGACTATACATGTAAGGCAAGATACAGATAACAATTCATATTATTTAATAAGATGTTTATAAATTCAATATTTTTATAATATTTTTTTCAAAAAATTATATTTACAATTAAATATAGTAATGTTAATATATGACGAAGTAAATAGTTTACAGTGTTAAATATTTACTTCGTTATATTTTTGCGGTATAAGCCGTAAGGCAGACCTTATTTATTAGGGATGCGCTATATTTAATTAAAAGAAAGGAAGGTTTTGATGAATAAGCAGTGTGAAAAGTTATTCAATGCCGCAATGCAGTTTAGAAAGCTGCATTTAAAAGGCACATTGTTTAATATTAGCCATTCTGAATATTGCACATTAAAGACTATTAATATTTGTGCAAAGGAATGTAAAAAGAAAAATGAACAGGTCAAGGTATCAATGCTGTCTGAAAGGATGCATATGAATAATACGGCTGTATCAAGAAGTCTTAAAGCATTAGAATCACAGGAGCTTATTGAACGAAATGTCAGCACAAAAGATAGAAGGGTTACATATGTAAGCCTTACAGATAAGGGACAGAAGCTGATTCATAAAATAGAAAAGGCGGTTGAAAAGTATCAGGAAGATGTTTTTAGTCAGATTGATACACAGCAGGTCGATATGATAGTTGATTTTTTAAATGAGCTTTACGAAATATCCAGAAAGGAATTAGAAAAGAGGAAAGATGAAAAGAATATTTAAAAGTATACTTCCTTATTGGAAATCAGTAATATTGATTTTTGTATTTTTACTTTTGCAGGCATATTGTGATTTATCACTGCCACAGTATACATCTAATATTATTGATACAGGTATCCAGAATGGCGGTATAGAGCATGCAATGCCTGAGCTTATAACATCTGATGAATTTGAAAAAGCAGTTGTATTTATGTCAGATGATGAAGAAGAGCATTTCAGAAGCGTATACGAAAAGGAAGATGATAATTACAGATTAAAAGTTACTAAAAATAATGAGCTTGATAAGCTGGATGATGAATTTTCAATGGCATTTATTATGAATAACCAGATGTCAGCAGTTGAAGAGAGCCAGTTTAAACAGCAGATGGCATCATTTATGGGTGTCGATGAGCAGATTGTTAATAATATGACAACGCAGCAGCTCGCAGCACAGTTAGGAATCCAGCTTGAGACGTTTACAAGACAGCAGGAGGATTCAGATGGTAATATGACTGATGTTACCTGTGTCGATATGAGAACCATATTTGAGGCAATGGTTACATCAGGTAAAATGACTAAAGATAATATTATTTCAATAAGGAATGATATGGAAGAGAAATTTTCAAGTGTAGGAAGTACTATGCTTAAGTCTATGGGCGTTGCTTATGCAAAGAGCATGGACAGTAAAGCGGGTCTTGATATGGATAAGATACAGTCATCATATCTGTTAAGTTCAGGACTGAAGATGATAACCATGGCATTATTGATGGCGGCTGCAACTGTAATAGTAGGACTTATTGCTTCAAGAATAGGTGCCGGTATCGGTCGTGATTTAAGAAGCAGTGTCTATGGCAGGGTTATGAAGTTTTCAAATGCGGAGATGGATAAATTCTCTACAGCTTCACTTATTACAAGAACAACTAATGATATCCAGCAGATACAGATGGTTATTGTTATGATGTTAAGAATGATTTTATATGCGCCAATTCTTGGTATCGGTGGTATTGTAAAGGTATTTAATACAGGTGCAGGCATGGAATGGATTATCGGCCTTGCAGTGCTTATAATACTTGGAATTGTAATGATTCTTATGGTTGTTGCAATGCCTAAGTTTAAACTTATGCAAAAGCTTGTCGATGCTGTAAACCTTGTATCAAGAGAGATACTTACAGGTCTTTCAGTTATAAGGGCATTCAGAAGAGAAGAAAAAGAAGAACAGCGTTTTGATGAGGCTAACAAAAAGCTTACAAAGACAACACTTTTTACAAACAGAGTAATGACATTTATGATGCCACTTATGACATTTATAATGTATGGCATTACAGTACTTATAGTATGGGTTGCCTCTAATAAGATAGATGATGGTACATTACAGGTGGGTGCAATGACAGCATTTATCACATATACAATGCAGATAGTTATGTCATTCCTTATGCTTACAATGATGTCAATTATGCTCCCTCGTTCTGCGGTTGCAGCAGACAGAATTGATGAAGTTTTAAAGACAGAAAGTTCTATTAAGGACACTGATTCACCTGAAAAGCTTGAAAACGTTAAGGGTGTGTTAGAATTTAATGATGTAAGCTTTAAATATCCGGGTTCCGATGAAAATGCAATTGCAGATATAAGCTTTAAAGCAGAGCCGGGTAAGACAACAGCAATTATAGGAAGTACAGGCTGTGGTAAGTCAACGCTCGTTAATCTTATACCGAGATTATATGATGTCACACAGGGAAGCATTACACTTGACGGACATGATATAAGAAATATTACAATGAAAGATTTAAGAGAGGAACTTGGATATGTTCCACAGAAGGGAATATTATTCTCTGGTAATATTGCATCTAACTTAAGATTTGGTAAAGAAGATGCTACAGATGAACAGATTGAAGAGGCTGCACAGATTGCACAGGCTACAGAATTTATTGAGAGCAAAAATGCAAGATATGAAACACCTATTGCACAGGGCGGAACTAATGTATCAGGTGGTCAGAAACAGAGACTTTCAATAGCAAGGGCAATAGCTAAGAACCCTAAGATATATATATTTGATGACAGTTTTTCGGCACTTGACCTTAAGACAGATGCTGCGTTAAGAAAAGCACTTGCATCTAAAGTAGGTGACAGCACGGTTATTATAGTAGCACAAAGAATAAGTACAATTCTTCATGCAGAACAGATTCTTGTTATGGATGAAGGAAGAATTGTTGGAAGAGGAACTCATAGTGAACTGCTTGAGAACTGTGAAGTATACAGACAGATTGCAAAATCACAGTTATCAGAAAAGGAACTTGGAATTGACAGAAAGGAGGATTTATAATGGAAAATAAAGAAGAACAGTTTAAGACTCCTCCAAGAAGAAGAGGACCTATGGGAAGAGGACCGATGGGTTCTGTAGAAAAGGCTAAGGATTTCAAGGGTTCTATTGGAAAACTTATAAAATATATAGGCAATTATAAATTCGCAGTAATAGTTGTAATGATATTTGCTGCGTCTGCGACAGTATTTAATGTAATAGGACCTAAGATATTGGGTAAAGCAACAACGGCACTTTCAGAAGGTCTTATGCGTAAGATTCAGGGCGTAGGCGGAATGGATTTTGATTATATCGGAAAAATCCTATTAATAGTTCTTGGTTTATATCTTATTGCAGTAATATTCAGTTTTATGCAGGGCTGGATAATGACAGGAATTACACAAAAGATATGCTACAGATTAAGAAAAGAAATATCTGAAAAGATAAACCGTATGCCGATGAAGTATTTTGAAAGCCGTACTTATGGTGAGGTTTTATCAAGAATAACTAATGATGTAGATACACTTGGAATGGGACTTAACCAGAGTATAACAACAATTATTACCTCAGTTGCAACAATTATTGGTGTAACGGTTATGATGCTTAGTATATCACCGCTTATGACACTTATTGCGATAGTTATATTACCGGTATCTATGGGGCTTATATCATTTGTTGTAAAAAGGTCACAGAAGTATTTTAAGACACAGCAGGAATACTTAGGACATATCAATGGACAGATTGAAGAAAATTATGCAGGTCATCTTGTGGTACAGTCATTTAACAAGGAAGAATCAATGATTAAAAATTTCAATGAAGTTAATGATACATTGTATTCTTCAGCATGGAAGTCACAGTTTTTTTCAGGAATGATGATGCCTATTATGACATTTGTAGGTAACTTAGGATATGCAGGAGTGGCTCTTTCTGGTGGTTTTCTTGCAATAAATGGCGTAATTACTGTAGGTGATATTCAGGCATTTATACAGTATGTTAAGAATTTCACACAGCCAATAGCACAGATTGCACAGGTTATAACACAGGTTCAGTCTATGGCTGCTGCATCCGAGAGGGTCTTTGAATTCCTTGAAGAAGAGGAGGAAGACCAGTTTGCAGCTAATCCGGTTCATCTTGATAAGATTGAGGGTTATGTTGATTTTGAAGATGTTAATTTTGGATATAAGAAAGACCAGACAATTATCAATGACTTTACTGCACATGTAAAGCCGGGGCAGAAGATTGCCATTGTTGGTCCTACCGGTGCAGGAAAGACTACCATGGTTAAGCTTCTTATGAGATTCTATGATGTAAACAGCGGCTGTATCAAGGTTGATGGTCATGATATAAGAGAATTTAACAGACGTGAATTAAGGGATGCATTTGGAATGGTGCTTCAGGATACCTGGCTGTATAAGGATACTATTATGGAAAATATCAGATACGGCCGGCTGGATGCAACTGACGAAGAGGTTATTGCAGCAGCCAAAGCAGCACATGCACATCACTTTATTGAGACTCTCCCGGGTGGTTATAATATGGAATTAAATGAAGATGCAAGCAATGTATCACAGGGACAGAAGCAGCTTCTTACAATTGCAAGAGCTATTCTTGCTGATAACAGGATTCTTATTCTTGATGAGGCTACTTCATCAGTAGATACACGTACGGAGCTTCAGATTCAGAAGGCAATGGATAACCTTATGGAGGGTAGAACCAGCTTTGTAATTGCTCACAGACTTTCAACTATTAAAAATGCGGATTGTATCCTTGTTATGAAAGATGGAGATATCATTGAACAGGGTAATCATGAAGAACTGATGAAGAAAGATGGCTTCTATGCAGATCTTTATAATTCGCAGTTTGATGAGGCATCATAAAAAGGTGTTTTGTTGAAAATATAGTGTAGAATGGCAGATGGTGGAGATTTATAGTATTTGAAAACGATTGATAAGACCAACTAAGTCCTTATCACATGTATACCTATTGTGAAGCACTGGATAGTATCCAGTGCTTTTTTGTTCACACTTGTTGGAGAAAGTAATTTTATAGGCTGGTTCGTGATATACTCAATTCATTTATTTCTTAATAAAAGGGATTTATCAAGAAATAAATGAAAGAAAATGAAAAAATATGAAAGAATATGATTGAAAATGCTTGAAGTTAAATAGCATATGTGTTATTATACAGATAACGAAAACAGTAATCGAAAACACAAAACACAAAACACAAAACACAAAACACAAAACACAAAACACAAAACACAAATATTGTACCATAATGGTGCGGAAAAGAGGAAGATATGCTTACAGAAGAGAGACTTCAAAGGATTGTTGCGATAACAGACAGAGAAGGGAGCGTATCTGTCCAGAAACTTGCAAAAGAACTTGATACATCAGAATCGACCATAAGAAGAGACCTTATTATACTTGATAATGACAGGAGAATAAGTAAGGTAAGAGGTGGTGCTGTAAGCAATAATATGCAGTACAGAACCACAGATGAGAATATTTCATTTAGAAAAGAATGGAATATTGATGCTAAAAGAGCAATTGGCAGATATGCGGCATCACTTATAAGTGATAATGATTTTATTTATATTGATGCAGGAACTACAACGGAACTATTGATTGATTATATAGAACAGAGAAGGAATGTTACATTTGTAACAAACGGAATAAGCCATGCAAAGAAGCTGACACAGGCAGGCTTTAGGGTTCATATACTCGGTGGGGAGTTTAAGTTAGAAACCGAGGCAATCGTAGGAGAAGAGGCTATGCTGCTTCTGGATAAATATAATTTTACAAAAGGTTTTTTTGGAGCCAATGGTGTCAGTATTGATAATGGAATAACTACACCTGATTATAGGGAAGCTGTATTAAAAAGAAAGGCTTTAAGTAAAAGTAAAGAAAAATATATTTTATGTGACAGCAGTAAGTTTTCAAAGGTATCAAGTGTAACATTTGCAGATATTAAGAAAGCTCGTATTATTACAGAAAAAATTGACAAAGACAAGTATGGAAAGTTTTCTAATATAATAACACCTGAATATTAATTTTAAAATATGCACAATATATTTACATTGGATATCTTATAGAAGACAGGATAATTGATAACACTAATTGAATTAGTGGAGGTGGCTTTATGATTTATACAGTTACATTTAATCCGTCACTTGATTATATTGTTACAGTAGATAATTTTACAACAGGACGGGTGAATAGAACTACAACAGAGTTTATGTATCCGGGCGGAAAAGGGATTAATGTATCTATAGTTTTAAAAAATCTTGGGTATGATAATATAGCGCTTGGTTTTGAGGCAGGTTTTACAGGAGAAGAGATAATAAGACGTATAAATGATATGGGAATTATACATGATTTTATTCATGTTGATAGCGGTTTATCAAGGATTAATGTTAAGATACGTTCTGATAATGAAAGCGAGATAAACGGACAGGGTCCGGCAATTGAAGCTGACCACATAAATAAGCTGTATCAAAGATTTGATAAACTTAAAAATGGAGATATTCTTGTACTTGCAGGAAGTATTCCGACAGTGATGCCGGATTCCATGTATATGGATATTATGAAGTATCTTAAAGGAAGAAATATTAAGATAGTGGTAGATGCTACAAAAGATTTGCTTGTAAATGTTCTTGAATATAGACCATTCTTAATTAAACCAAACAATCATGAACTTGGAGAAATATTCGGAGTTGAATTAAAGACAAGAGATGAGGTTGTTAAATATGCAAAAAGATTACAGAAAATGGGAGCTGTAAATGTACTTGTATCAATGGCAGGAGAAGGTGCAGTACTTGTTGCAGAGGATGGAAGCATATTTAAGACACCGGCGCCTAAGGGAGTGGTTAAGAATTCAGTAGGAGCAGGGGATTCGATGGTAGCTGGATTTATTGCAGGATATCTTAATAGTGGCAATTATGTGGAAGCATTTAAGATGGGTGTATGTACAGGAAGTGCAAGTGCTTTTTCAGATAAGCTTGCTACAAAGGCAGAAGTTGAAGCATTAAAGAGTTGTATGCATTTTAATTTATAATAGAAAGGGGTTTTACTTATGAGAATTGTTGATTTGCTTGATGTAAGAAGTATTGAACTTAATGGCAGTGCGACAAGTAAGGAAGATGTTCTTAAAAAAATGGTTTCGCTTATGGTAAAGAGTGGAAAGATTAATGATGAACAGAAATATCTTAATGGAGTATTTAAAAGGGAAGAAGAAAGTACAACGGGGGTAGGAGAAGGAATTGCGATTCCACATTGTAAATCTGATGCGGTAGACCGCCCGGGACTTGCGGCGATGATAGTACCTGACGGAGTAGAATTTGATTCACTTGATGGTCAGCCTGTCAATGTTATATTTTTAATAGCAGCACCGGATACTAAAGATAATGTACATCTTGATGTATTAAGCAAGTTGTCCATGCTTCTTATGGATGAAGAATTTATAAATAGTCTTAAGGCTGCTAAAAATGTTGATGAATTTCTTAAGGTTATTGATGCTGCAGAAACTAAAAGAGATAAAGAGGAAAATGCAGGAGAAAATGAAGATGCAATGTCCGCACAGGATAAATCAGATAAAACTACTGCTGATATAACAGAAAATGTATCTGATAGTAAATCTGATAATAAAAAAGAAAAATCAGATAATGTGATTAAGATACTTGCCGTAACAGGATGTCCTACCGGTATTGCACATACTTATATGGCGGCAGAGGCATTACAGAAAAAAGCTGCAGAGTTAGGATATGATATAAAGGTTGAAACAAGAGGTTCAGGTGGCGCTAAAAATGTTCTTACACCGCAGGAAATAGAGAGTGCAGCGGGAATAATCGTTGCTGCGGATACCAAGGTTCCTATGGACAGATTTGCAGGAAAGAAGCTTTTGGAAGTTCCAGTATCAGATGGAATAAGTAAGCCTGAAAAATTAATTGAGGAAATAGTAAGCGGAAATGCACCTGTATATAAGGCAAATTCAGACACGCAGGGTGTTGGTGATAATTCTTCCGGCAGTGCAAATGGTGGTGTGTGGCATCAGATATATAAGCATCTGATGAACGGTGTATCACATATGCTTCCTTTTGTTGTAGGAGGAGGTATTCTTATAGCAATAGCATTTCTTTTGGATGATTATTCAATAAATCCGGCTAATTTTGGTACAAATACACCTGTAGCGGCCTGGTTTAAGACAATTGGTGGATATGCATTCAGTTTCATGCTTCCTGTCCTTGCAGGTTATATTGCAATGAGTATAGCAGACAGACCGGGACTTGTGGTTGGTTTTGTAGGTGGATATATAGCATCAGTTGGTTCTACATTTGCAGATCCGGCAGCTAAATCAACCGTTCCCGCAGGATTTATCGGCGCTATGTTGGCCGGCTTTGTAGGTGGTTATATCGTAATAGGTCTTAAGAAATTATGTGAATATTTACCTAAGGCGCTGGATGGAATTAAATCAATTCTTATATATCCGCTTGTCGGAACTTTACTTATGGCAGTATTTATGTGTGCAGTTGACCCATTTGTGGGAGCTATTAATTCAGGACTTACAAGTTTTCTTAATTCAATGGGCAGCAGCAGTAAGATATTATTAGGCTGTGTACTTGGTGCGATGATGTCCATAGATATGGGTGGTCCATTTAACAAGGCCGCATATGTATTTGGTACAGGCATGCTTGCAGAACAGACAGAGAGCGGATTTATGATTATGGCAGCAGTTATGGTGGGTGGTATGATACCTCCATTTGCAATAGCACTTGCAACGACTATATTTAAGAATAAATTTACTCCTGAAGAGAGAAAATCAGGACCTGTTAATTATATTATGGGACTTTGTTTTATATCAGAGGGTGCAATTCCGTATGCGGCATCAGACCCATTAAGGGTTATTCCATCATGTATGATAGGTTCAGCAATAGCCGGCGGACTTTCAATGGCATTTGGGTGTACATTAAGAGCACCACATGGAGGAATATTTGTATTCCCTACTATTGGAAATGTTATAGGATATATTGCAGCATTTGTAATAGGCTCAGTTGTAGCAGCAGTACTTCTTGGTATTTTAAAGAAAAATAATTAATTAGTTTACTGATGCAATATTATAAAGATGAGTCCAAAATAAGGCTCAGAATGAAAAGGAGTATTTTAATTATGAAAGAATTAAGTTATGTTATTACAGATCCGGAAGGAATCCATGCAAGACCGGCCGGAGCACTTGTTAAGGAGGCAGCTGCATTTACAAGTAAGATTACTATTGGTAAAGACGGTAAAGACGGTAAAGAAGTAGATGCAAAGAGAATATTTGGAATTATGGGACTTGCAGCTAAGCAGGGGCAGACAATAGTATTAAAAGCAGAAGGCGATGACGAGGATGCAGCAATTGAAAAACTTGGGACATTTTTAAAAGAGAATTTATAACTAATTTGTTAAAATAGGGGTGTATTGCTAACCGCTAATTTATCGGTTAGCCCAGACGTAGTGCTTTTTGAAATGTAGCAGAGGGCAGGTTGTTGCTTATGTGTAAAATCTACACGCATAAGCAACAGCCTGCCCTCTGCTACACCCCTGTTTCAACAAATCACAATTTATTTAAAAAAGTTGTTGACATCTAACAGTGATTAGTATACACTAACAATGAAAGTAATGAAAATGATTATCACAAATGATTATCAAAAGGAGGAAGCATGATGCCTTTGACAATGGTTGATACAGGATGTGAGAATGTGATTAAAAGAATCGGAGGTAAAGAGGACACAAGACGTTTCCTTGAGAACCTTGGTTTTGTTGTTGGCGGTAAGGTTACAGTTGTTTCTGAGATGGGTGGCAATATGATTGTTAATGTTAAGGATTCAAGGGTGGCAATTGGCAAAGATATGGCCAACAAGATTATGGTTTAATAATGATTACAATGTATTAAGATTATGCATTGAATATAGAATATGAAAGGAAGATGGAAGGAATAATGAAGACATTAAAAGAAGTAGCCTGTGGCAGTACAGTTAAGGTTGTCAAGCTTACAGGTGAAGGTCCAGTAAAGAGAAGAATTATGGATATGGGTATTACTAAAGGTGTAGACATATTTGTAAGAAAGGTTGCACCATTAGGAGATCCTGTTGAGGTAACTGTAAGAGGATATGAGTTATCACTTCGTAAGGCAGATGCTGAGATGATAGTTGTAGAATAATAAGTCTATTGTATTTGAAGGCGATGTCACAGAGGATATTTTAACAATATTATAAAATATTTTAATATATCAATTAATATATATAATAAATATATGTACTAAAAACATATAAATAATATATGAAGTTAATGAATAACCGGTGAAAGACCGGAAAATTTTTTGACTACAAGTTAGATATAACTTACTTTTGTAAGCAGATTAAAATGATAATTAGTCAAATAATATATGTGTTAGATTAATGCTACATATATTAGTGCCATAATACATAAATTAGATTCGTATTATATATGCTGACAATTAATAGAATTTATAATATTAGTTTTAAATATCATATTTCTGATGTTTATTTCAGAGAGTAACTGCATAGCCAGTTATTATATATAGTATGAAAAGGAGATAGGAAATGTCAATTAAAATCGCATTAGCAGGTAATCCGAACTGCGGTAAAACGACACTGTTTAATGCACTGACTGGATCTAATCAGTTTGTTGGAAACTGGCCAGGTGTTACAGTTGAGAAAAAAGAAGGTAAATTAAAGGGACACAATGATGTAACAATAATGGATCTTCCGGGTATATATTCTTTATCACCATATACTTTGGAGGAAGTAGTTGCAAGAAATTATCTTATTAATGAAAGACCTGATGCAATTCTTAATATTGTAGATGGTACTAATATTGAAAGAAATCTTTATCTTTCAACACAGATAATGGAACTTGGTATTCCTGTCGTAATGGCTGTCAATATGATAGATATTATGGAAAAGACGGGCAATAAGGTTCATATTGATAAGCTTTCTAAGAAATTAGGTTGTGAAGTAGTTGAAATATCAGCTTTAAAGGGAACAGGTATCAAGGAAGCAGCTGATAAGGCTGTAAAGGCAGCTAAAAGTAAGAACGCTTCTGAACCGGTACATAAGTTTGATGAGGGCGTTGAAGGTGTTATTGATGCTGTAAAGAGTAAACTTACAGATATAGATGAAACACAGAGAAGATTCTTTGCAATTAAACTTCTTGAAAAAGATGATAAGATTGCTGACAATATGAAGAATGTACCTGATGTATCAGCAGAAATCAAACAGCTTGAAGATAAGTTTGATGATGATACAGAAAGTATTATTACAAATGAAAGATATGTATATATTTCATCAATTATCGGTGATTGTGTAACTAAGAAAAAGTCAGGTGAGCTTACTATATCAGATAAGATTGACAGAATAGTAACTAACAGATTTGCAGCTCTTCCAATATTCGCAGCTGTTATGTTTCTTGTATACTTTATATCAGTGTCAACAGTTGGTACATGGGCTACAGACTGGGCAAATGATGGCGTATTCGGTGATGGATGGCATTTGTTTGGAATAGGTTCTTCCGATTATGAAGATGCGGCAGCTGATTTTGACAGAGCTTCACAGATTGTAGCAGCTATTGATGATGGTGAAACAACTGTAGATATTGTTGATGAAGAAGAAAATGTTCTTGAAACAGTTAATATTACATCAGATATTGCTAAAGAAGCAAAAGAATTAGCTGATGGTGATGAACCTGACCCTGCAGATTATGGTGTATGGGTTCCTGGTATTCCTGCACTTGTAGGTGATGGACTTGATGCTATTGGTTGTGCTGACTGGTTATCAGGTCTTATCAATGATGGTATTGTTGCCGGTGTTGGTGCAGTATTAGGTTTCGTTCCACAGATGATAGTATTATTCATATTCCTTGCTTTCCTTGAGTCATGTGGTTACATGGCAAGAGTAGCATTTATTATGGATAGAATATTTAGAAAGTTTGGTCTTTCAGGTAAGTCATTTATTCCAATGCTTATCGGTACAGGTTGTGGTGTTCCTGGTGTTATGGCATCAAGAACAATTGAAAATGACAGAGACAGAAAGATGACTATAATGACAACAACATTTATTCCATGTGGTGCTAAGCTTCCAATTATAGCTTTAATTGCCGGTGCGTTATTTGATGGCGCATGGTGGGTAGCTCCAAGTGCATATTTTGTTGGTATCGCAGCTATTATAGTATCAGGTATTATTTTAAAGAAGACTAAGATGTTTGCAGGTGATCCGGCACCATTCGTTATGGAGCTTCCTGCGTACCATATGCCTACAGTAAGTAATGTATTAAGAAGTATGTGGGAGAGATGTTCTTCATTCATTAAGAAGGCAGGTACAATTATCCTTCTTGCAACTATTCTTGTATGGGTATTAATGCACTTTGGATGGGCTGATGGCTCATTTGGTTTCATTGATGATGAACAGCTTGATTCAAGTATTCTTGCAGCAATTGGTACATTTATTGCTCCAATCTTTAAGCCACTTGGATTTGGCGACTGGAAGATGACAGTTGCTACAGTAACAGGTCTTATTGCTAAGGAACAGGTAGTTGGTACATTTGGTGTACTTTATGGATTTGGTGAAGTAGCAGAAAATGGTGTTCAGATATGGGGAGAACTTGCAACATCTTTAACAACAGTTGCAGCTTATTCATTCCTTGTATTTAACCTCTTATGTGCTCCTTGTTTTGCAGCTATGGGTGCTATAAAGAGAGAAATGAACAATGGTAAATGGTTTGCATTTGCGATAGCTTATCAGTGTGGATTTGCTTATCTAGTAGCATTATGTGTCAACCAGATTGGTTCACTTATTTTCTATGGTACATTTGGATTTGGTACAGTTGTAGCATTCCTTGTAATTATTGCATTTATCTATCTTCTTGTAAGACCATACAAGGAAAGCGATAAACTTGTGGTAAATAAGAAGTTATCAAAGGCAGTGTAAAATAGAAAGTATTATAATTATATATAAATCATATTGTGGATTGATATGATAAATTGATACATTCAAAAAATTGTATTGTGAAATCAAATTTATATAAAATATTTATACATTCAGAGTATATTGTATTGTGCAATGAAATTTATGTGTAATACAGATGCCGGGAATTTTACGGTATCTGCACAGAGTGCAGCGTGGCTGCTAAAAAGGAGATAATTATGGGAACATTAATAGTGGGATTAATTCTTTTAATTATAGTTGCTGCAATCGTGCGTAGCATGATAAAGGGTAAGAAAAATGGCAAATCCATTCTTGGATGTGACGGAGACTGCAGCCATTGCCAGGGGGGACATTGTCATTAAGTAACATATTAAATTTACGCGCTTATAATGCGCAGGCATGGAGGTTATATATGACAGAGAATATTAGTATTAGCAAAGAGTCAGAAAAGTTTCAGACAAATGAAATGAAAAAAGAACAGATTGTCGAAATGTTAAAAAGCAGACATTGCAGAATTACAAGACAAAGACTCATGTTATTAGATATTATTCTTGAAGAAGAGTGTGCCTGCTGTAAAGAAATTTATTATAAAGCTTTAAAACAAGATAAGAGTATTGGGACGGCAACGGTCTATAGAATGATTAATACATTAGAATCTATTGGTGCTATCAATAGAAAAAATATGTATAAGATATCCTGTGAACAGGCATGTGAAAAGGATAACGTATGCACAGTACGTCTTGATGATAATACAGAATACCATTTATCTGCAAAGATGTGGAATCAGGTTATTACACAGGGACTTAAGAAATGTGGATACATTGGTTCACAGAATTTAAAGAGCGTTGTTGTAAGACAATGTGAATGTTAATAGCAATACAATAAATAAAAATCCTGCTATGGAGTAATAATAATTCATAGCAGGATATTAAAAAAAACACGGGTTAGTTATAACTAACTAATGCGATGATACAGCAGGTTAGAAAAATATTGATATGTAAGAGAAGGGAGAGATGGCATGAGTCAGGAGGTTTTCTGTGTATTAAAGGAGTTGAATTTTCATAATATAGCTACACAGCTGGCATTGCAATGCGCACCTGTTATAGCAGGAGTTAAAGTGGCTAATCTTTTATGTATAAAAAGTGATTGTGATAAAGAGCTACGTGATATTATGTCAGATTCTGGTCTTATGATTTATAAACTGTGTACAGGAAACAAAGGTACAACGTATCTTATATACAGAAAATGGGAGCTTGAAAAATATATTTTAAATGTACAATCAGAAGAATTTTTAAAAAATGAGGGATATAAAGAATTATCATTAGAGAGCATATTAAAAAGATTCAGCATAAGATATGCGCAATATATGTTAAATCATGAGGATTTTCCACATGAGATGGGAATATTGTTAGGATATCCGCTTGAGGATGTTATAGGATTTATAGACAATAAAGGAAAAGATTATTTATATTCAGGTTACTGGAAAGTATATCAGAATGTGAATGAGAAAAAACAGATATTTGAAAAATATGACAGAGCAACAGAAATAATTATTAATATGGTATCAAGTGGCATGGATATGTCGTTGATTTATAAAAAAGCACCTGTGTGTATTGCTGCATAAAATTAATTTTAATATAAACATTGCAGACAGTTATGATACAAGATATATAGTCATTATAAAATAAATATAAGAATCTATAATTGAAAGTTATTAGTTGAAAATAATTAATATATAAGGAAAATACAGCATAAAAGTTATTATATTAAGAATAGGAGAAAGATATGAGTGTAGTTATAGTGGGTGGACATGACAGAATGGTATGTCAGTATAAAAAGATATGTAAAGCTTTTAACTGTAAGGTGAAGATTTTTACGCACATGAGTGGTAATTTCAGTAACCACATAGGTTCACCGGATTTGTTAATTCTATTTACCAATACAGTGTCACATAAGATGGTAAGAACAGCGGTTACAGAGGCTGAAAAATGCAATGCTGATATAGTAAGATGTCATACGAGCAGTGGGAATGCATTATCAAGTATACTTGAGCAGGTGTGTTAAATTGAGATTTGTTGAAATGGGGGGTGTAGCAGAGGGCAGGCTGTGGCTGATATGTAAGATTTGTACGCTGATGGGAAGAACTAAGTCG
>OGGM01000526.1_pt1 | contig 26138 bp, 21 predicted proteins | sample 1571251 | NCBI WGS metagenome assembly OGGM01 (sample SAMEA2582076, study PRJEB24529) | metagenome | biome: Human gut stool | place: China | collected 2011 | reverse complement strand
ATATGTTTTAAAATTCCCAATACAATCCGCCACTTCCTCGCTACATTTCAAAAATTATTAAGATATACGAGGCAGGGCGTTACCTGTGTTATTGATTTGAAGATGATAGATGAGTAATAAGAAGTTATAAGTACTCACTGTTTTCAAATCAACAATACAGGTTACGCCCTGCTTATTTACGTATTTTAATGAATATGAAGGTTATGGTACTGATAACTCTTGTGAGTATTAGAGAATATTTTATATATTAATAGTATATTTTGTATTGATATTGAATTATATTATGTGTATACTAATAATATATAAAATAAATACACATGAGGGGATGACAATTGGATAAGAAAAGCATAACTAATAAAAAGTATAAAGATACGGTATTCAGATTATTATTCAATAATAAAAAAGAAGCATTGGGTTTATATAATAACTTATATGATGCGAATTACACAGATGAATCATTAATTGAGATAGTAACTCTTGAAGACGTGTTATTCACACCACGAAAAAATGATATTGCATTTACCATGAATGGAAGATTTATGGTACTATTAGAGCATCAGTCAACAATCAATGAAAATATGCCATTAAGATTTTTAATATATATAGCAAGACTATATGAAAAGATAATAGATGTCGATAATATATATAGAAGGAAGCTTATAAAGATACCGACACCTGAATTTACAGTATTATATAATGGCAGTGATGACCTGATAAAGGATGGTCAGAAAGTAACGGAACTTGAACTTAGATTATCAGATGCGTTTAATGAAGAAGATGTACAGCTCGAATTGAAGGTCAAAGTAATAGATATACGATATCCATCACATAATAAAGCTGTAACGAAATCTGATACATTGGAACAGTACAGCCGCTTTATACAGATAGTAGAAGACTGTAAGAAGCAGGAAAAGAATCTTGATGAGGCAATGAAAAAGGCTATAGATATAGCGATAGAAAAAGGTATATTAAAGGAATTTTTAATCAGACACAGTGCGGAGGTACGGAATATGCTAACATTAGAATATAATGAGGAAGTCGCAAAAAGAGTGGAAAGAGAAGAAGCTTTAGAGGAAGGAAGACTTGAGGGCGAACGTAAAGGAAGTGAAGAAACAAGAAAGTTATTGATTATAAATAATTTACGAAAAGGAAGACCATGCGATATTGTGGCGGAATTTTTAGATGTACCGATAGAAGAAGTACAGAAAATAAAAGACAGTATGCAGATTGATTAGCATTATGATTAATAACTGGTATTAGTTAGGTGAATATACAATTGAATAATGAGATGAAGTGGCTATTACAGATTTATAATGATTTGTAATAGTCACTTTTTATTTTATCGTTTACAGATGCTCTGTAATATAAATAGAAACTTCGCAGGTCATTTATTGTTTTTGTTTCGTAAAAAACAGTTACCGGTAATGCTGCATTTTATTAATAAAAGAGAATATTCTCAGGTTTATGTATTTTACATTTTAATATATTGACAGTTGTTTTTTTTTTTTGATAGTATACAATACTGTTGCACGGAATAATTGTTATTCAAATGTAAGTCTGATGCTAGGGGGCAAGTTATGCACTAATAAGCAGATTATGCAGGGTTACAGCCAATACATAGAAGATGCATGGCTGTAATCGTTGCTGTTCACACCTATGGAATGAACAGCACGGGGATAATAGATAATACGATTGTTATGTGAATAACAGATATATTCGTCAAATATATACAAGGAGAAAGACATATGAAAAAAACAATGTTAAAAGCCGTAACTCTTACGGCAACTGCAGCGATGTTGATGGGTACATTATCATTTACTGCAACAGGAGTACTTGCGGGGGAAAAATATCCTGCGATAGCAACCTACAATGAACTGGGTACAGCGCAGGCAGATATCTATGATGAATTAGAAGCATTAACATCAGAAAATAATGTATCAGAGGAAGTTCAGACAGATACACAGGATTTAGAAACGATTACACCAGATGTTCCCCAAAATGATACAGCCAATACGCACAAGTCAGGTAAGTGGGGAACATGCAACTGGAATATCAGTGATGATGGCGTATTAACAATCAGTGGAGGTGTTGGTGCTGGTACGGAGCGTATAAAAGATGGAAATTCTTATATTTCTACTGCTCCATGGTATGCAAAATACGATAATTATAAGATAAAGAAAATAAACATAGAAGGCAGGATAACATTTCCAGAACAGACTAAGCTTGGCGGCTTATTTTTAGATTGTAAAAATGCAGAAGAAATTAATGGATTAGAAAATCTGGATACTACAAATGTAACATCTATGGCTTATATGTTTGGTAATTGTAATGGTTTAACAAACATATCTGTGGATAAATTTAATACATCAGGTGTAACAGATATGTCAGGTATGTTTTTTGGCTGTTCGGGATTGGCAGCATTAGATGTGAGTAATTTTGATACATCAAAAGTAACAGATATGTCAAGTATGTTTAGTTTATACAATATTAATCACAACACTCCTAGAAAATTAACAAATCTGGATTTGAGCAGCTTTGATACATCAAATGTAACAAATATGAATGATATGTTTTCTTATTGTAATAGCCTGACAACATTGGATCTGGGTAATTTTGATACTTCTAACGTTACAGATATGGGCTATATGTTTGCAGAGTGCAGTAATTTAACATACTTAAATGTAAGTAGTTTTAATACTGCAAAAGTAACCAATATGAGCAGGATGTTTGGTGATACATATGCCAATTATGGATGCAGCAGTTTGACAAATCTTGATTTAAGCAGTTTTAATACATCAAATGTAACAAATATGGCACATATGTTTAGCAATTGTAAAAGTCTGACAACTTTAGATTTGAGTAATTTTGATACATCAAATGTAACAATTATGTCAAGAATGTTTGAGAATTGCAAAAATTTAACAAACGTAAATATTAGTAATTTTAATACATCTAAAGTAGAAAGTATGATGGAGATGTTCATTAATTGTAACAATTTATCAAGCCTAGATTTAAGTTCTTTTAATATGGATTTAACAAGACCTTTATATAATGGTGCAGATATGATGAGCACAGCTGCAATGATTTCTGGCTGTGAAAACCTCAAGCAGATTATTACACCTGAGAGTTTTGGAACTGATTATAAAGATAAGAACATTAATATTATAAAAGTTGCTCTTTCAGACGTATCATGGACAGATAAGACAACTAACGTTACATACAATGGCAAACCAGATACACTTATCGAAGGTCATAGATATGTAGTGACAGGCAGTACATATGACAAAGCAGATGATGCGGATAATACCAATAAAGACAATACAGGCAAAGATGATTCTAACAACAATAATGTAAATAAAGATGATTCTAATAAGAATAACAGCAATAATACTAATAATGATAACTCTAATAAAGAAAATAACAATTCAACAAATAATGATGCCAATAAGAACAATAACAACAGTAATAATAACTCTACTAATACAGCAACTGACAAGAATGGTGTATTACAGGGAGAGGATGGCAACTGGTATTATTATGTAAATGGTAATGTTAATACAGGCTATAATGGACTTGCCGCAAATGAAGCCGGCTGGTGGAAGATTACCAATGGTATGGTTGACTTCGGTTTCAATGGACTCGCATATGATGAGAAAGTCGGCTGGTGGAAAGTAGTAAACGGAGCAATAGACTTCGGCTATTCTGGTCTTGCATATGACGAGAATGTAGGCTGGTGGAAGATTACCAATGGAATGGTTGACTTCGGATTCAATGGACTTGCATATGATGAGAATGTAGGCTGGTGGAAAGTAGTAAACGGAGCAATAGATTTCGGCTATACAGGACTTGCATACGATGAAAATGTAGGCTGGTGGAAGGTAGTAAACGGAGCAATAGATTTCGGCTACACAGGCTTAGCATACGATGAAAATGTAGGCTGGTGGAAAGTAGTAGGCGGAGCAATAGACTTCGGTTACACAGGACTTGCATACGATGAAAATGTAGGCTGGTGGAAAGTAGTAAGCGGAGCAATAGATTTCGGGTACACAGGACTTGCATATGATGAAAATGTAGGCTGGTGGAAAGTAGTAGGCGGAGCAATAGACTTCGGCTATACAGGACTTGCATACGATGAAAACGTAGGCTGGTGGAAAGTAGTAAATGGAGCAATAGATTTCGGCTATACTGGTCTTGCATATGACGAGAACGTAGGCTGGTGGAAGGTAGTAAATGGAGCAATAGATTTCGGCTATACTGGTCTTGCATATGACGAGAATGTAGGCTGGTGGTATGTAAGCAATGGTGCAATTGACTTTACATACACAGGTACAGCAGCTAATGAATATGGCACATGGAATGTAGTTGGTGGTCAGTTAGTTTTCTAAGATACATATTATTTATAATCTTATGTAATTCATTATGTTTAACAACGCATAAATGAGTAGATTTATATTTGCACATTTATAACTATAACTAATAAATTTAAAAAAGTGGCTATTACATATCTGGCAGAATATGAATGTGATAGTCACTTTTTTGATAGAAAAATATTTAAAAACAAAGGAGAAAAGTTATGATATCAAGAGAAAAGTCATTTTGTATGATAAAGGCATTATCACAGCGTACATGGGTACATCTTCCGAAGCTTATGGAATGTATTCCGGCCACAGCAGTAGCCGGAAAAATTCTGGGAGAGTTAATACAGATATATGAGGAAGCAAAAGAATTGGGACAGACTCAGGAAGAACAGGCAGCAAAAGTGAATCAACTGATAGAAAAGTGTGGCGGTGAAGCACAATTTAAAAAGAAAGTTCGTGAAGAATTAAAAGCCGAGCGTAACCCTAAAAACCCAGCCTATATTAATTGTGCCATTTTTGAAGTAAACGCAGATGACAGCCTTTCAGAAGCGGAACAACAAAAGCTGGCTGATACCTTAACCGGTGATTTAGAACCTGAAAATACTGATATTGAAAGATTCGTAAGTGAGTTCAGGGAAGATTATTTCGGCGATAATTATGATGCCTGTGAAAATGCCATTGAGACAGGTGAAGACTATATTGCATTTAATTTTGATGATATGTCAGACCATACTTACGATGAAAATGACCTTAAGATAATATGCGATATGTTAAATCAGATTGTGGGAAGAACTATTTTTAATGAATATGAAGGTTATGGTACTGATGACTCTTGTGAATATTAGGAAATATTCTGTATATTAATAATATATTTTATATTGACATTAAATTATATTATATATACTAATAATATATAAAATAAATACACATGAGGGAATGACAATTGGATAAGAAAAGCATAACTAATAAAAAGTATAAGGATACGGTATTCAGGTTATTATTTAACAATAAAAAAGAAGCATTGGGTTTATATAATAACTTATATGATGCGAATTACACAGATGAATCATTAATTGAGATAGTAACTCTTGAAGACGTGTTATTCACACCACGAAAAAATGATATTGCATTTACCATGAATGGAAGATTTATGGTACTATTAGAGCATCAGTCAACAATCAATGAAAATATGCCATTAAGATTTTTAATATATATAGCAAGACTATATGAAAAGATAATAGATGTCGATAATATATATAGAAGGAAGCTTATAAAGATACCGACACCTGAATTTACAGTATTATATAATGGCAGTGATGACCTGATAAAGGATGGTCAGAAAGTAACGGAACTTGAACTTAGATTATCAGATGCGTTTAATGAAGAAGATGTACAGCTCGAATTGAAGGTCAAAGTAATAGATATACGATATCCATCACATAATAAAGCTGTAACGAAATCTGATACATTGGAACAGTACAGCCGCTTTATACAGATAGTAGAAGACTGTAAGAAGCAGGAAAAGAATCTTGATGAGGCAATGAAAAAGGCTATAGATATAGCGATAGAAAAAGGTATATTAAAGGAATTTTTAATCAGACACAGTGCGGAGGTACGGAATATGCTAACATTAGAATATAATGAGGAAGTCGCAAAAAGAGTGGAAAGAGAAGAAGCAAGAGAAGAGGCAAGAGCTGAGTTAATCAAGAGTTGTTTAAGAAAGATAACCTCATGTGAAGCAGTAGCCGAAATGCTGGATTTACCATTAGAGGAAGTACAGAGAGTAAAAGATACTATGTAGGAGTATCTGTATTATCATAGTATAATATAATATATTATATGGTTAAAACAATAATAATCTTCTACCACAGTTCTCATAAAAATACACCCCAGAACAAAAAGTTCTGAGGTGTAATATACTTTTCTGAAACTTTCCCATATATTATGACTCACTCACAGACAGGTGCTGTGATATTATGGCACGTATTGCACCGAACAGGTAAGGCTTGATGGTTTCCAAATCAACAGGCTCACTATAGAGTATTACACTATAGCATGTTGAGCTTACAAGTTCTATAATAAGGAATAACATTATTTCCGGTTCTTTTATTGTCTCTGAACAATTCTCTATAATATGATAGAAAACATCTTCAAAATTAATATCATTTTCAGCAACATTAGTTGTCAATGCTTCCTTAAATATTCCCCAGCTCAGATTCTTGGATATGAATGTAAGAAGCGCTTTATTAGAGTTGAGTGCATTAATAATATGATTAACCATAAATATTATCTGGTCTTCAAATGAAAGTTCACCATCTGTATTTTCTGAGTACTCTTTTAAATCTTTGGCAGCATTTTTGAAGAGCTTGCTTGATTCATGGGATATGAGCTTATTTCTTATATCATATTTATCCTTAAAATAAAGATAGAAAGTACCCTTTGCAATACCAGCCTGCTGTGATATTTCTGCAATAGAGGTCTTATTAACTCCTTTTGTTGTAAAGAGCTGGAAAGCGGTATTAAGCAGAGAGGTCTGTTTTTGTTGTTTATTTGATTCTATTTTTCCCATAGTATCTCTCCATTCTTATATTATACAGGTACATATTTATAATCAGGAATATTAAGTCAGATTATACATATGTAAATAACTATATATTAAATTCTTATTTATTATTTTAATACATAAGAATCTGTAAGTAATAACAATAATACTATAAATGAACAAATTCTAAATATTGTGCATAAATGTATCATATTGTTTTTGTTAATTAATGAATACAGCTTATATATAGTATATTCATTCATAGTTACTGTGAACAGTAACCTTATTTATATATCTGATTAACATTGCGGTTTATGGAATATTAATCTCATAAAATATTAGATTACTTTTTCTTAAAAGTCAATTGATTTTGAGAAAAAATGACTGGCGGTCAAAAAAAAGTTATAAAATATATTGACTAATGGTCATTTTGTGCTATAATGACTTACGAAATTAAGAATGACCACTAGTCATTAAGCTGTTTTTAATCAGACAGGAGGTTTAATATGGAAAAAGTAGGAAAAGTAATAGTTAAGTTAAGAATACCAATTCTTATCATTAGTTTCTTATTGCTTATACCGGCAGGACTTGGTTATGTATATACAAGAGTTAATTACGACATATTGTATTATCTTCCGGGTGATATTGAAACTATGAAGGGTCAGGATATTCTTCTTGATGAGTTCGGAAAAGGTGCTTATGCAACGGTCGTTGTGCAGGGCATGGATTCAAAAGACGAGGCAAAGCTTGAAGATAAGATTAAGAATGTAGATCATGTTACAGATATCGTATCTTATAACAGCTTTGTAGGTAATACAGTACCAACGGAATTAATTCCTGAAAAGTATAGAAGTATTTTCCAGAATAAGGAATCCGGATGTACGATGTTTGTAATCTTCTTTGATGATACGACATCAAGTGATGAAACAATGAATGCAATTGGCGAGCTTAGAGAATTGGCAAGAGGACAGTGCTTTATAAGCGGTATGTCAGCAGTTGTTACAGATACTAAGAAGATAACACAGCAGGAAACACTTGCATATGTTGTTATAGCATGTGTACTTACAAGTATTGTTCTTGCAGTATTTATGGATTCTTTCCTTGTACCGGTATTTTTCATGTTAAGTATCGGTATGGCGATTGTATATAATTTAGGTTCTAACATATTTATGGGAGAGGTATCATTCCTTACAAAAGCACTTGCGGCGGTATTGCAGTTAGGTGTTACAATGGACTACTCAATTTTCCTCTGGCACTCATATAAAGAGAAGAAGGAAGAAAATGGTGATGACCACAACAAGGCAATGGCACAGGCTATCGGAAGCACCATTACATCAGTTGTAGGTTCATCAATTACAACAGTAGCAGGTTTCTTAGCACTCTGTTTTATGAGCTTTACACTTGGTCTTGACCTTGGTATTGTAATGGCAAAGGGTGTTGTTATCGGTGTTATCGGATGTGTAACAATACTTCCTTCATTAATACTTACATTTGACAGGGCACTTGAAAAGACAACTCACAGAGAGATTATGCCGGCAAGATTCGACAGACTGGCTGACTTTGTAGTTAATCACTCATGGATATTTATTATAGTATTCTTAGTATTATTAGGACCGGCAATTTATGGTTACAATAATACAAATGTATATTATAACTTAACTGATACATTCCCTGAATATCTTGACTGTGCACAGGCTAACAAGATGCTGGAAGAAAACTTCGACCTGAATTCAGTATACATGGTGCTTGCAGATGCAGATCTTCCAACTAAGGAAGCCACACAGATGTTAGATGACCTTAAGAATGTAGATGGTGTATCATTTGCACTGGGATATAATTCCATAGCAGGCAATACGATACCTGAGGAAATGATTCCTGACGAATTAAGAGAAACCCTGATGAGTGAACACCATCAGATTATAGCAGTGGCATCGGATTATAAGCTTGCATCTGATGAGCTTAATGCACAGATTGAACAGGTTAATACAATTACTAAGAAGTATGATTCTAATTCTATGGTTATTGGTGAAGGACCTTGTACTAAGGATCTTATAACAATAACAGATAAGGATTTCAAGACAGTTAGTGTTGTATCTATCGCAGCAATATTTATTATTATCATATGTGTATTTAAGTCAGCAGTACTTCCTATTGTACTTGTTGCAGCCATTGAATTTGCGATATTTATTAACATGTGTCTGCCATACTATCTGAATACAACAATACCATTTATCTCATCAGTAGTTATTGGTACAATTCAGTTAGGTGCTACGGTCGATTATGCTATTCTTATGACAACACGTTACAGAAAGGAAAGATTTGAAGGCGCTTCTAAGAAGGAAGCCATTTCTATAGCACTTTCAACATCAATTCCATCAGTTATCGTAAGTGCACTTGGTTTCTTCGCTGCAACTTTTGGTGTTGGTGTATATTCAAGTGTAGATATGATTGGTTCACTTTGTACATTAATGGCACGAGGCGCTATTATCAGTATGTTTGTAGTTATATTTATACTTCCTTCATTCTTTGTTGTATTTGATAAGATTATAATTCATACCAGTAAAGGATTTATAGATAAGAGCAGGAAGATTAAGGCAGTGAATCCGGAAGTTACTAATATATAACAGGATTTACATAATGAATTATATGGTGGCTGACCTGGGATTGTATTTGTCAGGCCGCCACCCTGGAAATAAAATTAATATGGAAATGGAAACTGATTCACCACGGTTCAGATATGAACGGGCTGGCTGCTTCAGGGCAGGAACAGACAGTCATTGATGTCGGGGAAAGACCGGAGTATAAGCCGGTTACATCACATCATCGTAATATAGCTGCTCAGAAATGGAGATTACTATGATTAAAAAGAAATTATTTAAATATGGTTCAGTATTTATGTGTGCAGCCCTTATGGCATGCAGTCTTGCAGCATGTGGTACTAATTCAGCCAGAACAGAAAGTGCTACAGCAGTAAGTGCTGCCGCTGCAAATGATAATGATAGTATTTTATCAAATGCTTTAAGCAATACATTATATTCAGCATCCCAGACAACATCTAAGAATGTTTCAACAGAAAAGAAGACTAATTCTAAGGATGAAACAGTATATGTATTTACAGATGTTACAGGTAAACAGGATCATTTAATAGTTAATGAGAAGTTAAATAACGTAACAGGGGTATCTACAATTCAGGATGTATCAAAATTAAGCAATATTAAGAATCTTACAGGTGATGAAACATCTACATCAGGAAGTGATGGTAAGCTTACATGGGCTGCGGACGGTAACAGCATTACTTATCAGGGAACATCAACACAGCAGACACCTGTAACAATTAAGGTTACATACTATCTTGATGGCAAGGAAATATCAGCAGATAAGCTTTTAGGACAGAGTGGTAAGGTTAAGATAAGATTTGACTATACTAATAATGAAAAGAAGACTATTACAGTAAATGGTAAGACACAGACAGCATATGTACCATTTACAATGCTTACAGGAATGGTTCTTCCAAAGGATAAGTTCTCTAATATTGAGGTTACTAATGGTAAGGTGACACAGGTAAATGATAACAATATCGTAATCGGTGCAGCAATGCCGGGATTAAAGGACAGCTTAAATCTTACACTTGGAGATGATAAACTTGATATTGACATTCCTGAATATTTTGAAGTAACAGCAGATGCTAAGGACTTCGAGCTTAACGATGTTATGTCAGTAGCTACAAGCAGTCTTTTTTCTGATGTTGATACAGAAGCAATCAATTTTGATGATGTAAAGGATCAGATGGATGACCTTTCTGATGCTTCTAACCAGTTAATAGATGGAACATCAACTCTTGCAGATGGTACTGCAACATTAAAGGATGGAACAAGCCAGCTTGTAGACGGAACTAACCAGTTATCAGATGGTTCTGCACAGCTTGTAGATGGAGCAGCAGCTCTTGCGGATGGTACAGGCGAATTAAATGGAAAAGTTCCAACACTTACAAGTGGTATTACAAAGCTTAATGATGGAGCAGCAACTCTTGCAGCAGGTACAGGTGAATTAAATGGAAAAGTTCCAACACTTACAAGCGGTATTGCAAAGCTTGATACAGGCGCCGGAGACCTTGCTGCCGGAACTAACCAGTTGTTCTCTAAGATGCCGGCACTTACAAGTGGTATTGCACAGCTTAACGATGGTTCAGGAGCACTTGCTGCCGGTACATCTAAGTTAAATGAAGGTGTTACAGCCTTAAAGGCAGGAACTGGTAAGCTTGCTTCTGATACAGAAGGTCTTGGAGCATTGCAGACAGGTATTTCAAATTATACAGATGGTGTATCATCAGCTAATGATGGTGCAGATACATTAAAAGATGGTACAGCTCAGATTAATGCAGGTCTTAGCGCACTTGCTTCTAACTTTGCAGGAGATGGAACAGAAGAAAATCCTGGTCTTGTAAATGGTGTAGAGCAGTTAAATGATGGAGCAGACCAGCTGGATGCAGGTATTAATAAACTTGCAGATACATTAAATGCTTCATTTGGTAATATTGCATCACAGGCTGCAACTTATGGAAGTAATACAGAAGCGCTTACACAGGCTAAGGCTATTGAAGATGGAATTGGTGCTAATGTAAACAGCATTTTAGGAGCGTTAGGCAATGCTAACCTTCTTATTACACCATATACAGATATGAATACAACAATGAACGATGTTGCAATATCTACTCTATATGCAAAATACATGGACGCATATCAGTTTGTAGGTGCTAACGCAGGTAATCCATATATACAGCAGCTCAATGCAGCTATAGCAGCCTCAGGTACACAGTTTACAAGTCTTGCAGATGTATATAATGCCCAGATGGGATTATTATTTAAGACAGTAAGCAACCAGAGTATATCAGGAGCTTTAACACAGGTATATAATACAGCAACACAGACAACAGATCCTGAAACAAATATGAACCTTACACAGAGTCTTACAGCATTAAAGCAGGGTTCAGCAGCATTAAAGAGTGGTATTGCAACGGTTAAGGCAGGTATTGGTACTCTTGATGAACTTACAGCTAAGACACCACTTGCAGCACCTACAACAGTATGCCAGGCACTTAATGCATTGGTTACAGGAAGTGATCAGGTTAATGCAGGTGCAGGTCAGTTAAAGGCAGGACTTGGACAGCTCGTTGCCAATAATGATACATTAAATAACGGTATGTCAACAGCAGTGGCCGGAGCTAAACAGCTGGATGCAGGTGCAGCACAGCTTACAGACAGCACTAACGGAGTTCCTGCATTAGTAGCAGGAAGTGAACAGTTAAAGGCAGGACTTGGACAGTTAGTAGAGTCAACACCAGAGCTTACAACAGGTATTAATGCATTAAATGATGGTGCTAAGCAGTTAAAGCTTGGTACGGCACAGTTAAATGAAGGAGTCGGAGCATTAGCACTTGGAGTTAATGCATTAGACAATGGCGCTAACCAGCTTAAGGATGGTACATCACAGTTAGCAGAAGGAGCCGGAGCATTGGCAGACGGTGTAGGAGCATTAGATGATGGTGCTAACCAGTTAAAGGATGGTCTTAATACATTAAAGGATGGTATCAGTCAGGTTAGTGACGGAGCTATCCAGCTTGATGATGGTGCTATCCAGTTGGCAGATGGAACAATAACATTAAAGGATGGCATGCTTCAGTTTAGTGAAGAAGGAATTGAAAAGATTACTAAGATGTTAGGAGTAGATGCTCCTGAGATTACTGAAACACTTAAGAAAGTAACAGAGCTTGGTAAGAATTATCAGTCATTTGCGGGTAAGGCAGATGATACAGAGGGTACGGTAACATTTATTTATAAGACAAATGGTATCACTAAATAAGCCAGTTTCCTAATTTTCCATATATTAAACGGCCGGGGAGAGGTGTATGCCTCTTTCCGGTCAATTTTGTTTGCGCGCCATGGGTGCGCCCTAACGGGTGCAAGCCCAGGACACGCCAGGATAGTGGAAAGTGTATAGCCGGACAGTAATATAGATGACTTGTCAATTGGAAGGAATAGTTGTATTATAAGAAACGTCGTGTTTTTAATTTGCAAAATCGTATGAATAAATATTTATTGTTAGAAGCATAACAGATTAATTATAATGATATTTTGTTATTTATGAAATTGTATAATGAATATTACAGAATATAAAAAATTACTATAGGCTAAGAAGAAAGGAATTATGTTATGAGAAATAAAAAGGTACAATTTATAACGCAGGGAGCTGTAATTGCGGCTATTTATGTGGTATTGGTGCTGATATTTGATACATTCAGTTTTGGACCGATACAGTTCAGGATTGCTGAGGTGCTTACAATTATGCCATATTTTACACCGGCAGCCATTCCGGGACTTTTTGTTGGCTGTCTTATCGCTAATATAATTGGCGGCGGACTGATATGGGATATTGTATTTGGCAGTATTGCAACACTTATAGGCGCTATAGGTTCATATCTTGTAAGAAAGAATAAATGGCTTGTGCCATTGCCACCAATCATAGCCAATATGGTTATAGTTCCATTTGTATTAAAGTATGCATATGGATATGATGGTCTTTTGGTATACTTTATGTTTACGGTAGGTCTTAGCGAAATTATCGTATGTGGAATTATTGGAATGGCTCTGCTTACTGTTATGGCAAAGAACAGGGAGCATATTTTTAAGGATTAAATGGTGAAAAACTGTAAAGTGATTAAATAAGGGAGTATAAACTGGACACAGATTATACCCCCTGTTTTATTATACAGATTCATGCTATCTGAATATTCCAGAAATATCTGTTGTATGGTAATTTTATCGGCAATATGCTGTATAATCTTTGAACTTTGGGGCATACTGACATTTCGCTTATTGTAAGATTATGAGCTTTCACGTTCAACAAGAGAGGCTGAAAAAACAAGATGCTGTGGACTTGGTTTAATATCTTTAGGAGCATCTATTTCATCGATTAACATCTTTACAGCCTTGGTTCCCATCTCATAAGCGGGTATTTCAAGAGATGTCATGGTTGTCTCAAGCATATTGCCAATGGAATGTCCTGTAAGGCTTACAAGGCGTACATCATCAGGGACTCTAAGAGAGTGAACCTTTAAAGCTCTAAGTGCTGCCATACCTTGAATATCAACAGCAGCCATGATGGCATCTATCTTAGGATTATCTTTTAAAAGTTGTTCTGTACATTCATATCCATATTCAAAACTGTTAATAGAATCAGGAGATATTGCACAATATTCCTGAAGTTTAAGTTCCTTTATGGCACGTTGAAATCCCTTATATCGTTCCTTATATGGAGCGTAATTCATAGAACCGTTAATGAGACCGATATTTCTACAGCCTTTATTATAGAGATAGTGAACAGTATCATAGCCGCATGCATCGTAGTCTGCAATTACACTGCTAAGGTTCTTGTCCTGTTTACGCACTATCTGTATAATTCCAAGACCATCTGCGTGCATATCACGAAGCAGGTGGCCGTTTTTGCCGGTTCCGGCAATGATTATTCCATCGACAAAACCATTTCTTAGACGGTTAAGGTGTTCTTTTTCAAGCTCACTGTCATCTTCTGTAATACATATCATGGTAGCATATCCTGTCTGCCTGCATTCGTATTCAATACCCTGCATCATATCAGCATATAAAGTAAGATGAAGACGTGGAACTACCACACCAATAGTATGTCTTTTTCCCTGACGCAGCCCCTTTGCCAGTATATTAGGTTTGTAACTTAGCTGTTCAACGGCTGCCATAATTCTTTTTTTAGTATCAGGATGGACGTAGGAAGTATTGTTTAATGCTCTGGATACAGTGCTTACATCAACACATGCAAGCTTTGCAACATCTTTTAGTGTAGCCATATATAAGCCCCCTTTCTATAAGTACAGACTTTAATTAACATAAACATACAATTCTGTGCAATTAATGTGAAAACGTTTGTATATATTGAGTATACAATATCTAATAATATTAAGCAAGTATAATAGGTTATGACTAAAAATATTAAAAAGAAAGAAGAATGTTTTGATGTGGAAGCAGAAATTGTATTAGTGATAAAACAAGCATATTTACTACATTGTACACGAATATGTGCAAAATATTGCACAAGTTGCATAAAGCATTGACTATATAAATAAGGTGTGGTATAAAATAATCACAGTGATACAAACGATTGCATAAATAAATCAAACCGATGCGCAGCGGATAGCAAAAAATATTAAAAGAACAAAATAATAAAATTTTTAATTGAAAAGGAGATCACTATTATGGCAAAAGTAAAAACATTTAAAACAATATTCCCAGCAGTTTCAGTACCTTTAAACGATGATTATTCAATTAATGAACCAGAGTTCAGAGCATATCTTCGTTGGATCAAATCATTTTATGGAAAAGGAATAGAAGGACTTGTATGTAATGGACATACAGGTGAGATAACAGGGCTTACAAGAGCAGAACGTAAGCGTGTAGTTGAAATCTGTAGTGAAGAGTGCGGCGATGTAATGACAATTATTTCAGGTGTCAACTGTGAAAATACAGCAGAGTCAATTGAGATGGCTAAGGAAGCTAAGGAAGCAGGAGCAGACGGAATCCTCTTAATGCCACCACATATGTGGCTTCGTTTCGGAATGCACAAGGATGCACCATTTGAATATGTAAAGGATGTTGCAGAGGGAGCTGATATTGATATTATTATTCATCTTTATCCAGCAACAAGCAAGGCATTCTATCCGGTAGAAACATTAATTAAGATGTGTAAGGAAATTGATCATGTTAAATGTATTAAGATGGGTACAAGAGTTACATCAATCTATGAACATGATGTAAGACTTCTCCGTCAGGAATGCCCGGACATCTCATTAATAACATGTCATGATGAAACACTCTGTGTAAGCTGGTTCCCGGGAATGGACGGTGCTTTAATCGGATTTGCCGGATGTGTGCCTGAAATAATCTGCCCGGCATGGGATGTATTCTCTCATCCGGATAAGCATACTTTAAAGGAAGCACAGGACTGGTCTAACAGAATTTATCATATTTCACAGGCTATATATGGCGGTGGACAGCCATCAGGCGAGGCTCATGCAAGATTAAAAGAAGCATTAGTTCAGAGAGGAATTTTTACAAGTGGATTAATGAGAAAGCCGGTACTTCCATTAAATCAGGAAGAAAAAGACTGGATTTCACTTGGACTTGAGAGAAGTAAGATGGAAAAGGTTGATATGAACCAGTTTAAATAATATAAACTTACCACTCAGGATTATGAGGCAGTGATCTGGAAGTTATTAATACTGGGGCACTGCCTTTGTTAGGAGAAGGCTTATGGGTGAACAATTTGATGAAAAGAAGGTGAAAAAAGCAACTCCACTTGAGCTGCTTAAAAGAATTGGACCCGGAATTATATTAGCCGGGGTTGTTATAGGACCTGGAAATATTACTACATCAGCGATGCTTGGCTCTAATTATGGTTATTCAATGATATGGCTTCTGATACCAATTGCATTTATGGGTATAACATTTATGTTATCCTCATATAGAATTTCAATGCTTACAGGTATGCCTATCATACATGCAATAAGACAATATTATGGTAAAGCGGCAGCAGCTATAGTTGGTATTGCTACATTCTTATCATGTCTGTTTTTTACAATGGGTAATATTACCGGTTCGGGAGCTGGTATGAATCTTGTTCTTGGTATTAACTGGAAGCTTGGTTCATTGATTATGATTGCAATTATACTTGCATGTTATTTTACAAAAGGGGTTTATTCAAAGGTAGAAAAGTTAATTACATTATGTATTGTCGGAATGATTATATGCTTTTATGCAACACTTGTTGCAACAGGAGGACCTTCATGGGGTGAACTTGGTAAGGGGTTTGTCAACTGGAAAATAGCAGATGGAAGTCTTACGACATCACTTGCATATGTAAGTACCAACGCAGCTATCACGGCTGGTATCTATGGAACATATCTCGGTGTTGAGAAAAAATGGAAAAAAGAAGATATGTTTAATGGAATAATGCTTGCAGATGCTATTGCACATGTTATTGCAGTTATTCTTATATCAGGTTCAATTGTACTTGTAGGCGCTATTGTGCTTCATCCGGCAGGAATTAAGATTACAGCACCGGCACAGTTAGGAGATCTGCTTGTTCCATTTCTAGGAAAAGCTGCACCTATTGTTATGGGTATTGCTCTTCTTGCGGCAGGATTTTCATCACTTCTTGGTAATACACAAAGAGGAATGGTATTACTTGGAGCTGGTATCAACAAACCGGTTAATCTGGAATCAAAGTTTATCAGATATGGTTGTCTTGCATGTATAGCATTTGCGGCAGTGATTTGTTACTGTTATGGTGGTTCACCGACACAGCTTATATTTGTAGCTAATATTGCAACTGCCATTGCTACACCATTTGGTGGATTTTTTGTAATGAGAATGTTATTCAGAAAAGATGTAAATGAAGGTTATAAGACACCGAGAGTTCTTCAGATATGTATGGTTATAAGCTATTTATTCGCACTTGTAATGACATTTTCAGCATTATGGAATTACATTCCTAAGTTAATTCATTCTTTAATTAAGTAAATTTTATATCAAAACTGCTGTTCTGGTTATGAAGACCGGGGCAGCAGTTTTTTATGTATATCAATGAAAGCATTATGGCAGTATGTAGTGCCTGGATTTTTAAATATGTCAGGTATTACATGTACATAAATTGAAGATATACTGTTTTATTGGTGTAGTTATTCACTAAATAATGTAAGGGTATCATTAGAAGTTTGAAGAAAAGTGTGTATATCTTGACAAGTAAGTGGGAAAAAGTGTATAACTCATAGTTGAAACAGGTTCAATGTGGAAAACATTGATTATTATGATAATTAATGCTGATGCTGTTGATTAGTCTTTTGGGAGTGTCAGTTATTATTATAATATATTTAGGAAAGAATGGAGAAAAAAATGAGTCTTATAATTGGAATTGGTGGGATATTAGTAACTGCCGGATTAATAGCTACTGAGATTTCTGAATGGGATAAGTAGTTAAAATGAAGATTAAATGGGAAGTGGCATAAGCTGTCTGTGTAAAATAACAGCTTATGCCATTTTCGTATTTATAACCACTTCTCAAAATAATCTTCAAGACGCACAAAAGTCTTACCAAGTATCTTAGCTTCATCCTCTGACAGTTCATTCATAATATAGTCAATCATATCTTTGTGGAACTTCATATGATGGTTATATGCTTTATGGCCCGACGTAGTAAGTGAAGCATAGACAATACGTCTGTCTTTATCACTTCTGTGACGCTCAACATAGCCTTTTTTCACAAGACCATTAATTCCGGTTGTAAGTGTACCCATTGTAACACCGAGTTGTCTGGCAATCTCTGACATCTTCTTAGGCTTGTCTATCCCAACAGCTTCAATTATATGCATATCATTGACTGTAAGATTTTTAAATTCGTCTGTTATAAGGGCGTGTTCTTCTATATGCATTATGTCATTAAAGAGCTTAACCAGTATGGAATTGAGTGATTTGTAAGTATCATTCATATCTGTTCACCTCACCTATATATTTTAGATAATTTATACGTTCATATAAGATAGCTATATTATAACGTAAATTTAAGACTTATGTAAATATTAAATTGGATTAGATATAGTGTGTATGGATGGAATCTGGTAAAAACAGATAATGAAGTCAATAATGATATAGAGAAATTGCAGATTGAGGGGTAAAGATATTAATATAATAATAAAAAAGATTAATATATTAGCTATAATTGACTTTTTTAATCAAAATAGCTAATATGTTAGCCGTAAGTAATAATAAGAAAGAGGAAAAATGAAATGAAGAACACTAAAAAGCATAGCAGGCTGTTAATGTCTGCCATAGTGTCATTAGTATTACTGATGCAGGTATTAACAGGCTGTAAAGGCAGTCCTGCCGGAGTAAATAATAATGAAACGGCAGTAACATCAGGACAGACCGCAGATAATAATTCAAATGAACAGTCTAAGGAGGCACAGCTTAGCCAGGCTGTTGATAACCAGTCAGATATTGAAAAGGCAGAAAATAATACAGCAGTTGACAACAGTACCGGTAATACAGATATTACTGATGAAAAAACTTCTATAAAGTTAGATTCAAGTGTATATTATACATCCGAGGATGTACCGGAATTTGACGGATATTTATATGTGACACTTGACGGCAATATGCCATTATTTTCAGATGATGAAAAGAAAAGTACTGAAAACTTTGAAAAATATAGCGAGCTTGACAGTCTAAGGCGTTGTGGTCCTGCATATGCGAATATATGCAGGGAATTAATGCCTACACAAAAGAGAGGTTCAATCGGTTCAGTCAAGCCTACAGGGTGGCATACTAAGAATTATCACGAGCTTGTTGATGGTAATTATCTGTATAACAGATGTCATCTTATAGCATTTGAACTTGCCGGAGAAAATGCCAACGTAAAGAATCTTATTACAGGAACAAGATATTTTAATGTAAAAGGCATGCTTCCATATGAAAATAAAGTTGCACAGTATGTAAAAGAAACTAATAACCATGTACTTTACAGGGTAACACCTGTTTTTGAGGGAGATAATCTTGTAGCAACAGGTGTCAGGATGGAAGGCTGGTCAGTCGAGGATAAAGGCGCCGGAATATGTTTTAATATATTTGTATACAATGTACAGCCAGGCATAGCAATAGATTATGCAACGGGTGACAGCTGGGTGGATGATTCTATACAGATAATATCTGATTCAGTAAGCAGCATTTCTCAAAGTACCGGAAAGACTAAGAATAATACAGGAAGTAATCCGGATAATAATACAGCAGGTAATGACAGCACTTCTGCAGGTGAAATAGCTGCAATGGCAATGGGAGCGGCGGCAATACATGAAGCAGTTCCTGATACTGCATATGAAACTGACGGCACGGATATATCTGATAATACTGACAGCGTACAGAGCTTTGAGGCAGCAGAGGAAGAAGCAGCTGCGGATACATCAGGTGACAGTTTTGCCGCTAAAGAAGAGACAGTGTCAGATACACAGGAAAATAATAGTGTTGATGATACAGCCTCAACGGATATGGTATGGATAGCTTCATCAGGTAAGGGTAAAAAATATCATTCAGATCCGACATGCAGCAATATGAAAAATCCGGTGCAGATAACAAAGCAGCAGGCGGAAGCACAGGGAAAAGGTGCATGTTCAAAGTGTTATTAAAATACATATAATGATAAAGACAGTAACATGTTCTGGTTGAATAAAGTTATAAAACCGGAATATGCTGCTGTCTTTTTACTAGCAATCTAGTGAGTTTAATATATGACCATCAAAATTTTTAGAATTTAATATGACAGTCACAGATATTTATATTTCTTTATACATCTCAGGCCGTCTGTCCCTGAAAAGTCCCCAGCTTACTCTTAAATCCCTGTTTTCATCGAGGTCGGATTCGCCATATACAATGTCTTCGCTATCCCTTGAAGCCTGTGAGATAATCTCACCTGAGGCATCTGTAACAAAGGATGAGCCGTAAAATACAAGTGAAGATTCCTGATTGCCATTGGCCTCACAGGGAATTACTTTTTCTTCACCGATACGGTTAGCGGCAACTACCGGAATTATATTACATGCAGCATGTCCCTGCATGCATCTTCTCCAGTGCGGCATGCTGTCAACCTCAAGAATAGGTTCTGAACCGATTGCAGTAGGATACAATAGTATTTCAGCCCCCTGTACTGCCATACATCTTGCAGCTTCAGGAAACCACTGGTCCCAGCAGATACCGACACCAATCTTTGCATATCGGGTATTCCATACCTTAAAGCCGGTGTTTCCTGGTGTAAAATAGAATTTTTCCTGATAGTAATGGTCATCAGGAATATGGGTTTTACGGTAGATACCAAGAACTGTACCGTCAGCATCAATAATGGCAATGCTGTTATAAAATACATTTACATCACGCTCATAAAAGCTGATTGGAAGGACGACGCCAAGCTTGGCTGCAACCTTTTTAAAATGCTGTATGGCCGGATTGTCCTCTACGGTTGTAGCATATGAATAATAATCATAATTACGTTCCTGACAAAAATATGGTCGTTCAAACAGTTCAGGAAGAAGTATAATATTAGCACCGTTTCCGGCAGCAGTGTGTACAAGTCTGTCAGCAGTCTTTATATTTTCTTCAACGGAATTACAGCATTGCATCTGTATTCCTGCATATTTAACTTTTCTCATATTAATCTCCATTCCGCAGGCATTTTTAATGCCGGAGGAATCGCGAGCCAAATGTCAGATTTGGCTCTGCGATAAGGGCTACTTTGTGACGCCTGCGGCACAAATAGCCAGTTCACTTATGAACTTGTGATAAAATAAGCTATCAAGCTTATTTTTCACACTATATTAATCTCCATTTTTCATACTATGCATTATTTTTTCACATTATTCCATCGGGAATCTGTTGTGTTATACAGTGGATATTTCCACCTCCCACGATAATATCCCTTGCATATATTGGAATGATTTTTCTGTCGGGAAATGCTTCTGACAAAATGTCAATTGCGGATTTATCGTTGATGTCATCAAATTGTGGCACAATTACAGATTCATTTGCAATATAAAAGTTCACATAAGAAGCGGCGAGACGTTCTCCGGCAACACGAATATCCTCGCCATCTTCAAATTCAAAACCATTAAGTTCATATTCTGTTATGCATACAGGATTAGCTGGAATTGGAAGCTTGCGGACAATTATGTTTCTTCCACAGGCATCTGTTGTATTATTTAATACTTCCAGGCAGGCATTGCTCATCTCGTATTGTGGGTCGTTTTTATCATCAGTCCATGCAAGGACTACCTCTCCCGGAGCTGTAAACGCACATACGTTGTCAACGTGTTCATTAGTTTCATCATTATAGATTCCGGCAGGAAGCCATATTATCTTAGATACGTTAAGATAAGCCTTTAACCTGTCTTCTATCTGCGATTTTGTAAGTTTTGGATTACGTCCTTCACTTAAAAGACAGCTTTCTGTAACAAGTAATGTACCCTGTCCGTCACTGTGGATTGAGCCTCCCTCCAGTACAAATGGAGCTGCATCATAACAGTCAAATCCAGTAATCTCAAGAAAATTCCCAGCTATCTGATTATCCTTTGACCAGTCTGTATACAGTCCGTCAAAGGAACCGCCCCATGCGTTAAATTCCCAGTTAATTCCACGTACTATACGTTTATCATAGGGCTCATTATAATCACCGCTTACAACGAAGGTCGGGCATGTATCTCTTGCCCATGCATCATCTGAATCCATCTCAATTATATGTATGGATTCAGGAAGAAGAGATCTTGCATTATCAAGCTGCTCTTTTGATACGAGCATGTATAGCTGTTCGCTTTCATTTATTGCAGCAGCAATCTGTGCAAATACTTCACGGGCTTTCTTTGCCCCATATATCCATGAACCGGGGCGTTTGGGCCATATCATAATACAGCCATGGTGTCTTTCATATTCTGCCGGCATTCTGAAATTATCAAAAGACGGTGTAGTTGTTAAAATATTCATATCAATCCTCATTTCTTGGCAACTTTGTTGCGAAGAGGCGAAGAAAAATCCGTATAGGAGACTTTTCTTCTGCCCAATAAACTATAATCTGCTCTTAAAATCTTCATATCCAAAGTGTCTTATTACCTTACAGTTTCCATCAGGCTTCATTACGGCTATATCAGGCAGAGGTATTCCATTAAATGTATTATTCTTTACCATGGAATAGATTGCCATGTCTTCAAATACGAGCCTGTCACCGATATTTATCTCGTGGTCAAATTCATAGTCACCTATGATATCTCCGGCAAGGCAGGTATATGAAGACAGGCGGCAGCAGTGAGCAGATGATGATTCAGTATCAGCTGTCAGTGCGAATCTTTTAAGAGCCTTTGCACCCCGCAGGGGTGGCGTATATGGCATCTCAAGCACATCCGGCATATGGCAGGCGGCAGAGGTATCAAGAATCAGGGTAGTAATGCCATTGTCTACTTTATCAAGCACCGTGCTTATAAGATAACCGGCGTTGAGTGCAACAGCTTCTCCGGGTTCAAGATACACCTTGACATTATATGTATCCTGTACATGTTGTATACAATGTATGAGAGTGTCAATATCATAGTCATCTCTTGTTATATGATGACCTCCTCCGAAATTAATCCACTGCATATCCTTCATTATAAAGCCGAATTTCTCTTCGACGACATTAAGCGTTGTTAACAGGTCATCAGAATTCTGCTCACAGAGTGTATGAAAATGTATCCCCGACAGTCCGTCAATGACATCAGGTTCATTATCTATTGCTTCTTTGAGTTTATCAATAGTCACTCCAAAACGGCTTCCTACTGAGCAGGGGTCATATATTGCATGTTCACCCTGTGTGGATATTTCAGGATTAATTCTAAGACCTATGCTTACACCGGCATTAAGGCATATAGATTTATGAAGTTTAAGCTGGCTTATCGAGTTGAATACAATGTGGTCGCATATTTTTACAAGCTCTGTCATATCGGATTTAGTAAAAGCAGGAGCAAAGACGTGGTTTTCCTTTCCCATACATTCAAAACCAAGCTTTGCCTCAAACAGACCGCTTGCAGTGGTTCCACTTATATATTTACCTATAAGCGGATATTCTGAGTAAGCTGAAAATGCTTTCTGTGCCAGAAGAATATGACACCCTGTACGTTCTTCAACATCATTTAAGATAGTAAGGTTGTGAATAAGCTTTTTTTCATCAATTACATATACAGGAGTTTTAAGTTTATCAAATTGCAGGTTGTTCATGTATTTTTCCATTCCGCAGGCATAATTATATTATATATGGAGCATTTTTTTACATTTTACATATAAAAGCAGTTATGCATATGCCTGCAGGCGCATAGCTGCTTTTTGCGTGTTAAAAATATAACAAAATCAAAATAAACATATATGCTTGTATAATTAAGCATTGATTTAATTTGATAAAGGATGTATTAATCCACAAGTACAGGATTTTCCTCTACTATCCAAGGAAGACCATATTTGTTGAGTGCTTCCATATATGGGTCCGGGTCAAATTCATCCGTGGTAAATACGCCCGGCTTATTCCAAAGACCTTTAACAACCATCATAGTTCCAATCATAGCAGGGACACCGGTTGTATATGAGATGGCCTGTGAGCCGACTTCGCGGTAACATTCCTGATGGTCGCAGATATTATAGATGTAGATTTTTCTTTCTTTTCCATCCTTAATTCCTGTAAATATACATCCGATATTAGTCTTTCCTACGGTGCGTGGACCTAATGAGGCAGGGTCAGGAAGTAGTGCCTTTAAAAATTGTATAGGAACAATCTGCTGACCGTTAAATTCGACAGGATCAGTTCTTAACATGCCGACATTTTCAAGGCATTTCATATGTGTAAGATAGCTCTGGCCAAATGTCATAAAGAAACGTATTCTTTTAACATGAGGGATGTTAGCTGCAAGAGCTTCAATCTCCTCATGGTGTAAAAGGTACATATCCTTCATGCCTACACCGTCAAAGTTATATTCTCTTTTAATTGACATTGGTGGAATCTCAACCCAGTGACCATCTTCCCAGTATGAGCCAGGAGCTGATACCTCACGAAGATTAATCTCAGGATTAAAATTAGTGGCAAAAGGATAGCCGTGGTCGCCGCCATTACAGTCGAGAATGTCTATAGTGTGGATTTCATCAAAGTAGTGCTTCTGTGCATATGCTGTAAATACGCTTGTAACACCCGGATCAAAGCCTGTTCCTAACAGAGCTGTAATTCCTGCCTCTTTATATTTTTCTCTGTAAGCCCACTGCCATGAATAGTCAAAATATGCCGTAAATCCGAGACGTTTACAACGTTCTTCGTAAATCTTCTTCCATTCTGGATCGTCAGTATTTTCACATTCATAATTAGCTGTATCTATATATGGAACCTTGCAGTAAAGGCAGGCATCCATAATTGTAAGATCCTGGTAAGGGAGTGCGACATTAAGTACGGCATCAGGATTAAATTCTTTAATAAGTGCGATTACCTCATCTGTATTGTCCGCATCTACATGTGCTGTTGTGATATTGGTTGATGTCTTATCTTCAAGTTCCTTTGCAAGAGCATCACATTTACTCTTAGTTCTGCTTGCGATACATATGTCTGTAAATACATCACTTACCTGACATATCTTGTGAATTGCTACAGAGGCTACGCCTCCACATCCGATTACTAATACTCTGCTCATTACTTTTCCTCCTGTTCTAAAAGCTCTTCAACGTATTTTGGAAGCATAAATGCTCCGGTATGAAGATTAGTTGTGTAATATTCTGTATGTATATTTTTTTGTTTCCACTCTGCCGGTTTAAAATCGGTCAGAGGATGGTACTTTTTTGAAGCAAATCCAAACAGCCAGTAGCCGGATGGACTTGTAGGTATATGTGCCTGATAGACACGGCTTATAGGAAATGTATGAAATACTTTTTTGTGCATACTCCGGCAGGCCTGTTCATCTTCATCGTAAAATGGACTTCCATGCTGGTATACAAGTATTCCATCGTCTTTTAATGCCTTATAGCAGTTTCCATAAAATTCCTTTGTAAATAATCCTTCTGATGCACCAAAAGGGTCGGTGGCATCATTAATTATAAGGTCGTATTTATCCTGTTGTGACCTTAGATATCTTAGTGCATCAGAATTATAAAGATGTACACGTTCATCATAAAGGCCGGCGGCAGTTTCAGGAAAATATTCTTTACAGACTTCAACAAACATGTTGTCCTGCTCAACGAGGTCGATGTGTTTAACAGAGTCATAGCAAAGCAATTCTTTTGCGACTCCGCCATCGCCTCCACCTATTATTAAGACATTTTTAACATCGGGATGTACTGACATTGGCACATGTACAACCATTTCGTTATATATAAAACAGTCCTGTTCCGAAAATATTACACTGCCGTCAAGTGTAATAAACTTACCAAATTCCGGTGACTCAAATACATCAATACGCTGATAGTCACTCATGGCTGAAAATAATTGTTTTTCAACCCTTATATCAAATTTTACATGTGGAGAGTGAAGCTCCGAAAACCAAAATTCCATATTATTTTTTACATTATCTCCATTCCGCAGGCATTTTCTAATGCCGGAGGAATCGCGAGCCAAATGTCAGATTT
>OGGM01000520.1_pt1 | contig 26521 bp, 36 predicted proteins | sample 1571251 | NCBI WGS metagenome assembly OGGM01 (sample SAMEA2582076, study PRJEB24529) | metagenome | biome: Human gut stool | place: China | collected 2011 | reverse complement strand
ATATAGTTATACTAGAAACAAGGTCCCAAGGCATTGCCCCTATTATAGAGGTTACACAAGAGGGACATACGGAAGAGCTAATCTCGGATGATATGGACCGAGTGGCTACAATCGAAATTAGCGAATTGGATCAAGACGTACCTGGATTAGTACGTCACATACAGGAAATGATGAGGAGTTTACATGGCCGTCGTTACTGTTGAGGAGGCCCTTCAATTATGGGAGAAGGCCTTAGATACGCAAGTTTATAAAGTAGAAATGATTGATGTTAAGTCTGCTAAGGGATATGTGTTGGCAGAGGATATCGTTGCGCCCACAGATGTACCGGCCTTTTCGAAATCAGCGATGGATGGGTATGCCATTGCCTACGAAGCAGATCGTAATGAATATATTGTGGACGGTATTATTGGTGCCGGCGTTGTATGGGAACAACCTGTTGCATTAGGTCATGCAGTACGTATTATGACGGGCGCACCTATACCGGATACATGTGATACTGTTATCATGCAAGAACAGGTAGTTGGCTCCGGAGAACCTGGTACAACAATCACAATTCAAGGTAAATACAAATGTGGCGATCATATCATCCCTCAAGGTGAGGAATGTAGTGCTGGCACTATTGTGATTCCTTGTGGAACAGAGGTAACCACTACGGTACAAACTGTTTTGACTGGTCTGGGAGTGACTGAGGTTGCTGTCAATGCAATGCCTCGCGTGTTAGTCCTTACCTCTGGCCATGAGGTAATTGAACCCGGTGAAAGCTTAACACCTGGTAAAATCTATAATTCTAATCGAGCTATGATTTGCGGTCTCTTGGAGGATTTAGGGTTTCATAAGATTACACACTATCATGTAAGTGATGCGCCAGAGGAACTAGAGGCTGAAATCAACCACGTGTTGCAGCTTAGTGAAGAGGCAGATATTATCATCAGCTCTGGCGGTGTATCTGTCGGTCTCTTTGATACGATGCCTCATATTTATGAGAAGCTAGGTGCTCAATCTATTTACGCACGTATTCAAATGCGTCCTGGTGCGGCATCTTATGGTGCTGTGACACCGAAAGGTCAAATTATCTTTGGTCTATCTGGTAATCCAGGGGCTGCTTTCAACGGCTGGCATCTAATCGTAGCACCAACCTTAAAGCGCTATAAAGGTTTGGTAAACTGGACCACACCAGTAGTAGCCTGCGTAATGGATTCAGAAATCTTTAAGCGTAATGCTTTTGATCGCTATGTACAAGGTAAAGTAATCTTTGGTGGTGGCGCTCCACGTTTTGTGGCTAATCGTCACTTTAATAGTAGTAGTATGTTAGGGTTGTATACTGTTAATGCGTTGGCATGTATTCCGAAAGGTATACACGAAGTGCACCCTGGAGATACCTTTGATGTGTATCTATTAGAGCTGCTGCCTGCCATCTGAAGTGCCTCATAGCCTTGATGCCCGAGAAAACTTCAAGATGCTGTTGACCGTAGTTAAATAAATATATCATAATGAATGCATCCCTTAGATTATAAGGGGTGCATTTTAATTCGAAATTATATACTGAATCTGTTGGAACTGTTGTAGACCAAATTTTATTTGGTGCCTGGACTCAAGATGAATCTGCCTTGTTAGCGGTGAGTAAATCACAGGAACAAGAGTTAAGAGCGAAATTACCTTAGGGAGTAAAAGTGTAATGGATTATTTTCACTATACATATAAACACAATCATATAGATTTTAATAGTGATATATATAAGGTTAGTACGTATCATTACAATTGGCACAGTGGCGTAGAAATCTTAATCTTGTTAAAAGGTAGAATTGATATGAGTTGTAATAGTGAGGTTTTTACAATGGAACCGCTTGATGCTATTATTATTTCGCCTCAAGTAGGTCATGCTACATTGGCCTTAGAGGAGGATACGACAGCTCTTGTTATTCATGTAAGTAAGGAGTTTTTCCAACACTTTGATTCTAACTTTGGCATGTATCAATTTGTATTGCGCTCAGATAAAAGTAATCGGTATAATCAATTCTTTACGTCCTTACGTCATCATGCAGCACAAATGATGTTACTAATGGTGAATGCTGATAGTCCTGATCGTCAATTATGTTTGGAGAGTCACTATTTATCGTTGACTAGTGATATATATCGTGAAATTGATGCGGTTAAGACTATTCCTGTACATACAAAGCCTGCTGATATGACCGTAGCTACCTTTGATAAAATGATTGCTTACATTGATGAAAACTATCAGCAAAAGATTGAGTTAGAAGATATTGCCAAAATTGGCGGTTATAATGTGAACTATACATCTCAGTTTTTTAAACGCCAATTAGGTGTTTCTTTTCTTGAATATGTTTTGCGTTTGCGGTTGCGAGAGGCAACAGTACTTTTAGTCAATTCTAATGATGGGGTCGCACATATTGCAAGTAGCTGTGGGTTTGCAGATATTAAAGCTTTTAATGTAGCTTTTAAGAAACATTTCCATACGACGCCATCAGAATATCGTAAACAAGCAAAAGAGATGGGGCGTAAAACAAAACTACATGATTGGAAGGAAATTATCTCCACTCAAGAAAATGATATTATGGAAATCTTACAATCTTGCGTAGCCTATAGAGATGATTCTATATATAGTCTTGAGTTAAAGCAGGCTAATCAAAAACTACAGGACGTTAAGGAGCAACTTGAGCTTGTTGTTAGAAAACTATCATCTTAATTTATCTAGCTTCAATGTGGTGATAATATGGCGTAAACTTTATAGCGTTATATTTCCAATTTTAAAAATATACAATCATTAGGTATAGGTGATTTTGTATATATCATAATAGTATATAAATATATGGTAAAAGAGTATTACTTCAGATAAGTAGTACTCTTTTTCTTTTTGTATGTGGGTAAAATTGTATACCCGATAGTATTAGAACTTATTGATTAGGGCGATTTTGTATAATTCTAAGGTCCTTGTGCCAATAAAAACAAACTTGTAAATTGGATAGTTATATCTCTGAAAAAGAGTACAATGTAATTAGTGATAGGCACTAAGGTTTTAAGTAGACAGTATTATAGAGTCCTAAATAGTGAAGTACTACAGGAGGTTTACGATGAGTACGAAGGATCAACAAGTGCAAGAAATGACAAATAAAATAGCTAACTTCATTTCTTATATGGCAAAGGTATTGCCTGATGATGTACAAGAAAAAATTCATGAATTAGCTAAGGATGAAAAAAATCCTATGGCTAAATCTATTTATGAAACAATGCAACATAATATGGATCTAGCAGCTCAGCTTAATCGCCCTTCATGCCAAGATACAGGTGTATTACAGTTTTGGGTGAAAGTGGGTTCTAACTATCCTCTAATTGGTGAGCTAGAGGAAATCTTAAAAGATGCTACATATAAAGCTACACAAGAAGCTCCGTTGCGACTAAATTGTGTGGAAACCTTTGACGAATTTAACACTGGTACAAATATTGGTTTAACTGCACCTTATATTCATTGGGATATCATTCCTGGACGTGATGATGTAGAAATTTTCCCATACATGGCTGGTGGTGGTTGCTCCTTGCCAGGTTCTGGTAAAACATTAATGCCAGGCGAAGGTTATGAAGGTGTTGCTAAGTTTGTTCTCGACTTGATGACGAGCTATGGTTTAAATGCGTGTCCTCCACTTTTAGTAGGTGTAGGGATTGCTACTACTATTGATACTGCGGCTGGTTTATCTAAAAAGGCATTAATGCGACCTGTATCTTCAAAAGCACCTAACGAAAAAGCTGCTTATATGGAACAATTATTAGAAGATGGAATAAATAAAATTGGTATTGGCCCTCAAGGTATGGGTGGGGATAAAACTGTTTTAGGTGTGAATATTGAACATGGTACACGTCATCCATCTGTTATTTCTTGTGCTGTCAGCGTAGGTTGTTGGAATCATCGTCGAGGTAATCTAGTATTTGATAAAGATGGTAATTGCACCGTTAAATCTCATAAAGGAGTGACACTATAATGGCTAAGAAAATATTAACTACACCTATTCAAAAATCTGATCTAGAAGGAATTAAGCCAGGCGATGTGATTTATTTAACTGGGCATATTACTACCACTAGAGATATGGGGCATCGCAGGGTGGTGGAAGAAGGTCAAACGTTACCAGTTGATATTAAAGATGGTGCTATACTCCATGCAGGACCAATTATTCGTACTATAAGCGATAATGAGTTTGAAGTTGTGTCTGTAGGACCTACTACATCTATGCGGATGGAAAAATTTGAGTACGACTTTGTGAAAGAAACAGGTGTACGACTTATTGTTGGTAAAGGCGGGATGGGATCAGACACAGCGCGTGCATGTAAAGATTTTGGTGCACTACATTGTGTATTCCCAGCGGGGAACGCAGTTCTTGCTGCTACAGAAGTTGAAAAGGTAGAATCTGCTAAATGGCGCGAATTGGGTATGTGTGAAACTTTATGGACTTTTAAGGTTAAAGAGTTTGGACCTCTTATCGTATCTATTGACGCAGAAGGTCATAATTACTTTGAAGAAAAGAAAATTGAATATAATAAGAAAAAAGATGAAGTATTAGAAGACATATATAAACATGTAAACTTTATTAAATAAGTTACTCTAATTCCTAAAAGGCCCTGATGGTTTCACATTAGGGCTTTTTCTTGTTTGCATATCTATATTAGGAATATTTCTGTTATATAAGGTGGATTACTAAAATTGTTAGACATAAGTATTAGACATTAGAGATACTTTCATATATAATAGATTACTGTAGTTGTACAAAGATACACCTACAGTAGACACTTAATATTAAATAATAAATATTAGATAATAAGTTTTTAGTTGTTATATAGTTGATAGATGGCCATAGTGCCAAGGAGGCTTTATGTTAAGCGATATTGAGATTGCCCAACAGAATAAAATGGAAAAAATTCAGGTCATTGCAGATAAATGCGGATTAACACCTGATGATATTGAACAATATGGTCATTATAAAGCGAAGATTTCCTTTGATGCTATTCGTCGCTTAGAATCTAAACCTGATGGTAAATTGGTGCTGGTTACGGCGATTACACCAACACCAGCGGGGGAAGGTAAATCTACAACGAGTATTGGTCTCGTACAAGGCTTACAAAAAATTGGTAAAAATGCTATTGCTACATTGCGTGAGCCATCCTTAGGCCCTGTATTTGGCATTAAAGGCGGTGCTGCAGGTGGCGGTTATGCTCAAGTTGTACCAATGGATGATATTAACCTCCATTTTACAGGTGATATGCACGCTATTACAGCAGCTAACAATTTGCTATCTGCTATGATCGACAATCACATTCATCAAGGTAATGAATTGCAAATCGATTTGCGCCAATTATCTTGGACTCGTGTACTAGATATGAATGACCGTGCTCTTCGTAATGTAACGGTTGCCCTCGGTGGTAAAGTGTGTGGCTTCCCGCGTGAAGATCACTTCATGATTACTGTTGCTTCTGAAATCATGGCTATTCTTTGCTTGGCCAAAGATCTAGAAGATTTAAAAGAACGCTTTGGTCGCATTGTTATTGGGTGTAATTTAGCAGGTGAACCTGTTTATGTTCATCAACTTGGTTGCCAAGGTGCGATGGCGCTTCTTATGAAAGACGCAATCAAGCCAAATTTAGTACAAACATTAGAACATACACCAGCTATCGTTCACGGTGGTCCATTTGCAAACATCGCTCATGGTTGTAATTCCATCGTAGCTACAAAGCTTGGTCTTAAATTAGGTGATATTGTAGTTACAGAGGCTGGCTTTGGTGCTGACTTGGGGGCTGAAAAGTTCCTCGACATCAAATGTCGTTACGGTGATATTTTCCCTGATACAATCGTTATCGTAGCTACTTTGCGTGCTCTTAAAATGCATGGCGGTGTACCTAAACAAGAACTTAGCACTGAAAATGTTGAGGCTGTTACAAAAGGTTTCAGCAATTTGCAAAAAGCCATCGAGAACATGCGTTATTTTAACGTACCTGTCTTAGTAGCTATCAATAAATTTGCTACTGATACAGATGCAGAAATAGCTGAGTTAACTCGTCTTTGCGATGAATTTGGCGTACCTGTAGAACTTAATGAATGTTGGGAAAAGGGCGGCGAAGGCGGCACTGATATGGCGAAAAAGGTCGTGGAATTGCTTGAAGGTCCAAAACCAACACCTAAATTCGTATATGATTTAGAAGATAGCTTAGAAGAAAAGGTAAATAAAATCGTTAAAACCATTTATGGTGGCGAAGGCGTTATCTTTACAGATAAAGCTAAAAAACAAATCAAACAATTAGCAGATTGGGGTCTTGATCGTTTGCCTGTATGTATGGCAAAAACTCAATATTCCTTATCTGATAATCCAGCACTCTTAGGTGCTCCAACAGGCTTTACTATCACTGTATCCGATATCCGTGTTGCTAATGGTGCCGGCTTTATCGTATGCCGCACAGGTGATGTAATGGTTATGCCTGGCCTTCCTAAACGTCCTGCCGCTCTTAATATGGATATCGAAGCAGACGGTACGATTAAAGGCTTATTCTAATATAAATTTTTTGTAGTAGACATTTTCTTAACTGCCTATTGGTAGTCTCTGCTTTCACTCGTTTATATAGTGTGTTACCTGTATATTTTTATAGAAATGACAAAGCGATAACAAGGATAGCTTGTTATCGCTTTTACATGAGGTCTTGTTATGAATTTAGTAGAACAACGTGTTATAGATTTTGTAGCTGCTACTGCGTCTAAAGAGCCCACACCTGGTGGTGGTGCCATTGCAGCTTTAACTGCTGCAACGGGGGCCGCATTAGCTGAAATGGTAGCGAACTTAACCTTTGGTAAAAAGGGCTACGAAGAGGTTCAGCCTGAAATGGAAGAACTTCAAACTAAGGCCGAAGCGATTCGTAAGCGCATGCTCGAATTATCTCAAGCTGATGCAGATGTATTTAATATCTTTATGAATGCCTTAGGTTTGCCAAAGAATACAGATGAAGAAAAGTCTAAACGTACCGCCGCTATTCAACAAGCTTATAAAGATGCTGCGATGGTTCCCTTTGAAATCGGCGAGTTAGCTTATCAAATCTTTGATTTAGCAGAGTTAGCATCTAAAAAAGGTAATCAAAATCTTATTACTGATGGTATTATTGCTGCAATCAATGCTCGTGCTGCAGTAAAGGCGGCATTCCTAAACGTACGTATTAATTTATCAGGTATTAAAGACGAAACATTTGTAGCTGATATAACCACGAAAATGAATGCTATTGAAACAGGTTTAGATGATAAAGAAGCGGCAATTATAGCATTATATGTATAACTAGCTCAAAATAGTAGTTTAAAATAGCAGATTAAAATAGCAGATTAAAATAACAAGATATACGACTGTATATACTAATCAATAATACCCTAAACAATTTCGAACGATTGATGATTTTGAAAACCTAATGTTCGGAAAAGTTAAAAAGAGAACTTAGTATTTCTTTTGAAAATAATAAGTTCTCTTTTTTCTATTGTTAAAATCCGAACGATAGTGTAAAATAAATGGGTGTTATTTCGAGGTTTGATGTAGGAGACATTATGACAGATCAAAAACAAATGAATACGGTCGATAGTATGCTGCCGATACCACAGCTCTTTGCCTTTGGTTTACAGCACGTATTGGCCATGTATGCAGGCGCTGTTGCCGTACCTATTATCGTGGCACAGGCCATGCATTTACCTGTGGAAGATTTGATTCGCTTAATTACAGCGGACTTATTTACTTGCGGTGTTGCCACATTAATCCAGACGTTAGGTTTTGGTAACATTGGTGGACGTATTCCAATGATCCAAGGGGTTACCTTTGCATCTGTAGGCCCTATGGCGATGATTGGTGCTCAGCATGGTATGACTGCTATTTACGGTGCCATTATCGTAGCCGGTTTATTTACATTCTTGATAGCGCCATTCTTTAGTCGTCTTATTCGACTATTCCCACCTGTAGTTACAGGTACAATTATTACTATTATCGGTATTAACTTGATGCCAGTTGCTATTAACTGGATGGGCGGTGGTGTAGGGAATCCACAATTTGGTAGTTTTACTAATATTGGACTCGGGTTCCTTACATTCTTAATTGTTGTATTCGTTTACAAATTTGCAAAAGGTTTCTTCAGTAATCTTTCTGTACTAATCGGTTTGATTGCAGGTACAGCTATTGCTTTTGCAATGGGTGTCACCAACTTTGACGAAGTTGGTCGTTCCAGCTGGATTGCAGTTATTGAACCTTTCTATTTCGGTTTACCAACCTTTGATTGGGCTTCTGTTCTTTCCATGATTATCGTAATGCTTGTTGTTATGGTTGAAACCACAGGTGACAGTATTGCGATTGGTGAAATCGTAGATAAGCCAATTGGACGTAAAGAATTGGCATCTATCATTCGTGCTGATGGGGTATCCACTATTATCGGTGGTATTCTTAATAGCTTCCCATATACAGCATTTGCTCAAAACGTGGGCCTTATTGCTGTAACGGGTGTTAAGAGCCGCTTTGTAGTTGCTGCCTCTGGTGTGATTTTGATTTTGTTGGGATTATTCCCTAAATTAGCGGCCATCGTAGCTAGTATTCCAAATGCCGTATTAGGTGGCGCTGGTATTGCCATGTTTGGTATGATTGTTGCTAGTGGTATTCGTTCTTTAGGCAAGGTTAGCTTTGAAGGTAATCATAATTTAATGCTTGTAGCAATTAGTATTGGTGTGGCTATGATCCCTATTGCAGCGCCAAACTTTTATGCTAATTTCCCTGCTTGGGCACAAATTATTTTAAAATCTGGCATTACCTTTGGTAGTATTATGGCAATTTTGCTGAATTTACTACTTAATGGTGTTAATCGTGGTGATGAAATTAAAGAAATGGGTCGCCGATAAGACATATTATATGAGAACTCTGTTCCTTGGAGCAGAGTTCTTTTTTAGTGATTAAATTCACAGGAAATTTGTGTGAATACTATGCTATAATAAATAGATAATTGTAGAAAAATTTTGTGATGCTTTCAGTAACATGAAAATTATAAAAATGACTGCAATTACATATTGAAATAAAGTTATGTATATATGTATATATATGGTATGTTCCCATAAGAAGGGAAGGGTTACATGGCAGACGGAAAAATTATTGCTATCTCCATTAGTGAGAGAAAAGGGCAAAAGAAACATAATATTGAATCCGCTAATCTTATCGTAGATCATGGTATGGAAGGTGATGCGCACGCAGGCAATTGGCATCGTCAAATCAGCTTGCTTGGTATTGCAAGCATCGATCATATGCGTGCCCAAGGTGCGGATGTAAAACCTGGTGATTTTGCAGAAAATATCACTGTTGAAGGTATGGTGCTTTATGAATTAGCTGTAGGCACTCAATTACAAGTTGGCAGTGATGTTATTCTCGAAATTACTCAAATTGGTAAGGAATGTCATCATGGTTGTGAAATCATGAAACAAGTAGGATCTTGTATCATGCCTACACAAGGAATCTTTGGTAAAGTCCTTAAAAATGGTACGATTCACGTAGGTGATGAAGTATCTATTATTAAATAGCTTTGTATTATAAACGAGGTGTGTTATGAAAGACGCATGGGGCCGTACAATTGAATATGTACGTCTGTCATTGACAGATGCGTGTAATTTTTGTTGTCCCTATTGCCGACCTGCTGAAATTACACCTCAAAGTCAAACACAATTATTATCAGTTGATGAATGGATGACTATTTTAGGTGCTTTCCATCGTATCGGCGTGAAAGCAGTGCGCTTAACTGGCGGCGAGCCATTGTTGTATCCTCATATTGAAGAGCTTTTAACCCGTATTAAGGATACTGGTTGGTTTGAAGATATCTCCATGACTACGAATGGTAGCTTACTCGCATCTCGAGCACAACGATTGAAAAAACTTGGATTGAACCGAGTGAATATTAGTCTTGATTCTCTTGAAAGTGATGCCTTTGCTACATGTGTAGGCAAAGAAGGTCAGCTGGATTCTGTGCTCGATGGTATTCGCAGTGCTATTAATGCAAACTTTAAATCCGTAAAGATTAATACTGTATTATCTCGTCATTGGTCTGATGAAGAAGTCAAATCTTTGTTACAGTATGTAGAAAAATGGCCTGTGGTGTGGCGATTTATAGAATATATGCCATTCCAAGGTGATGCATTCCATGGACCGACCTTTGATGAGTGGCGAGCTCAATTGGAACGTGTAAGTGGGGGCCCTCTTACAGAGGTTCACTCTGTGTATGGTTTTGGTCCTGCTACGTATTTAGCGTTGCCAAGTGGAAAGGCTGTAGGCTTCATCTTTTCTATGTCTCATAGCTACTGTGATACATGTAATCGTGTTCGTCTTACATCAGATGGACAAATGCGTTTATGCTTGTTGCGTGATGATGAGGCTGATCTTGTATCTCTTGTGCGCAATGGTGCGACCGAGGAAGACTTAGCTTTGCATATTGAACGTGCGTTGCAACGAAAGCAAGAACGTCATGATGGCATAGGTATGGAACAACCAGAACGTCCTATGTGGCGCATTGGAGGATAATATGGGATTTTTTGATTTTCTAAAACCAAGATCAAAGGAACATATTGAAGAATGTTGGCCTGGTGGCAAGATGCTTCAAGTTCATATCGAATACGATACAAAATCTGCTGTCATTACCTACAAGGGGCGTTATGGATTGCAATTTAATGTGCCAAAAGTGGACGTGACAGATATTATCGTTAAAGAGGTAAGCCGTACGCATAGCGTTCTTCAGCTGTATAGTGGTGCTGACTGCGTAGGAACTAGTGATATACTCCCTACAGAGGCTTGTAATACGATGAAAGATTGGCTAAGGCAATATTGATGTATATGTTTTATAGGAATGTAATAAATATTCTTTACATTCCTATAAAATAGGCATATAATTAGTCGTGTCATGGACCACTAGCTCAGCTGGCAGAGCACCTGACTCTTAATCAGGGTGTCCAGGGTTCGAACCCCTGGTGGTCCACCAAAATAAACCCGCACTACTGTGCGGGTTTTTCTTTTGACATCATTTTTATCAGGGTATCCTTTGACATCGTTTTGACATCAATTAGAATATGTTTGAAATCTTTTCTACCACGTCAGCTTCCATAATCGGAGTAACGTGAGAGTAGGTATCCATCGTTTGTTGATATGAGGAATGGCCAAGTCTCATCTGTACGACTTTAAAGTTTACACCTGCTTCTAGTAATAAGGTAGCATGTGTATGACGAGTATCGTGCATCGTAAAGTCCGGTCTACCGATAGCAGTTGCAAACTTTTTACACTTTAGAGAAACCTTAGCCGGATCACGAGGATTTCCAAACTTACCAGGGAACACGAGATTGTTATTTCTCCAGTTCGTTGCTTTTAGTCTTCGTTTATCGACGTGTGTGCGAAGTTTTAAAAGCTCCGCGATAGTTTTATCGTCGAGTGAAATAGAACGCCTAGATGAGCTATTTTTAGTTGTTTTTGAGATAGTTGTGACTTCGTCGATACGTAAAACTGTCTGATTGACGGTTAACGTCTTTTGTTTTAAGTTGACATCATCCCAGGTTAAGCCGAGTATCTCACTACGGCGTAAACCTGTAGTAAATGCTAGCTTGAACAGGGCGTGCCATTCGACATCATCGATTTGTTCAAGGAAGGTTTCTACTTCTTCTTTGGATAGCGTTACCATCTCTCGCTTACGTTCTTGCTTAGGCTTCTTAACTAGAGTGGCCACGTTTTTAGATATTATCTCGTCCATGACCGCCTGTTTAAGGATAGCTCTAAGAACGGTTAGCGTGTAACTGATAGTCCTGGCTGATAAGTGGCTCATGTTATCCATTAAGGCTCTTACGTTTAATGCGGATAGCTCGACTAGTCGTATCGAACCTATGAAAGGTACAATATAGGTTTTAATAATATATTGGTAAGAAGAGAGGGTATTCTGCGAAATGGTATCCTTCTTAAGGCGGATCCAATAGTCACACCATCTCTCTATTGTAATAGTGTTATCGTAGTTAGCACATTGCGCTAGTGATTCAACGTAAGCATCACGTTCAGCGATAGCTGCTTTCTTGGTAGTACCATAAAAGTATTTACGCTTACCGTTTATCATCTTTGATACTTGGTAGCGACCATCAGCTCGCTTTTTAGCCATAAAAATAACCTCCTTGGCTAAAAAAATGGTAAAGTAAATAAGCCTTAGATGTATGTTATAATATAAATATGCGGTGTCTCTAAGGCATCAAGCCTATATCTAGTAGTAGCTAGATATAGGCCTTTTTTATTTTGTCTAATATTTTTATGTATATTGGACTATTAAATAAAATAGTCCAATATAATGTGATATATTGGACTATAAAAATATATAGTCTAAAAAAGATTAAAATATTAGACTTAACTATCTATAATACTTAATAATTTTGGACAAATAAATGTTCTGTTTTTAGCTTTATCTGAACTAATCAAAATATTCTGCTCTACCATTTTGTTCAAAAGTGTAAATACAGTTTGTTTACTAGCGTTAATTTCTTCGATAAGTTGTTTACTTGTAAATATAGGATGCTGGAAAATAAAGTCTAAAATTGGGATGAAGTAATATGACTTTATAGAATCGCCTAAAGATTTAAATTGCTCATATAAAGATAAAATATTTAAAGCTTTTTTTGTATTGTTATGAGATTCAGTTATTATGCCACTTAGGAAGAAATAAATCCAAGATACCCAATTATTATTTTTAGAAATATTGGCTAAATTATGAATGTATTCATCACGATTCCGTTCGAAGTAAGAACTCATATAGAATATGGGGGATGGAATAATTCCACGATAATAAAAGAATAAAGGAATTAGTAATCTGCCTATACGTCCATTCCCATCTTCAAATGGATGAATCATTTCAAATTGTGCATGAATAATAGCTGCTTGAATTAATGGATTTATTTCATCATAGTGTAAATACGTTTCTAGATTAGACATATAAGAGTCTGTTAATTGAGGAGAAACAGGGGTATAAGAAATAAAATCATAGCCACCAATATAATTCTGTAACTTTTTAAAATCCCCTGGATGTTTAGTAGAACCACGAACATTATCTAGGAGAATAGCATGCATTTCTTTAATAATTTTTATTGTTAAGGGTTCTTTACTATCAGGATTTGACAACTGATTATATGGTGAAATTGTATCTAAGGCATGTTTTAATGCAGAACGATAATTAAGGATTTCTTTTAACTCATCATCCTGAATATCAGTTTGGTTGCCAGCTTCATGATTAAGAATATCTTCAAGAGTTGCGTGTGTACCTTCTAATTTAGAGGATAATACAGCCTCTTGTGTAGTAATAGGGGATAAAAGCAAAACAGGATTAGGCGTATTTACTAAAAAGCCTTTATATTCACCTAGAGCCATATTTGCTTCTGAAGATAATTTAATTAACTCAGGAGTTAGTAAATTAAAAGTATCAAAGGGTAAACGTTGAGGTTCGTATGGTGGAGGTGCAGATCTACGTAATTCTGCAAGCCTTTCATCAGTAATATTAGACATAAAAGTTATCTCCTAAAAATAAGCAACCATAAGTAAACAGTAAATATTACAAAACATGATGATAGAAATCTATTTCTTCAAGCAATTCATCAGTAAGTTCTTTACGCCTTACCATATGTTCAATTAAATTAACATGATGATCTATATGAAAATCATCATTAAGGATATGCAGCAGTTCATGTTTTACTTCGTTACGCATATCTTCAATAGACATATTCTTGCGAATGTAAATATTGTGTACACCTTCATCTTCCCCAACAGATGATACAGCCTTAACATTAGAAATATCACACTCAATATTATTAATAATCACACTAACAACCCCTAATAGTATTATTTATTATGTTTTAATTTTAAAAGTTCAATATATTCAACTGCTTTCTCCATGTCCTCTTTGGAAATGTCACGAGATGCGGAAAATAATAAGCGTGCAGAAGGACGAGTGCGAAGGTATTCAGCATATTCAGCGGTTTCAGAATCGAGATAATAACCTTGAGAAGCATCATCCTTATCCCAACCAATTAACCATTCTGGCTTTACTTCTAATATAGGAGCTAATCTATTAATAAAATCAATAGAAACACTAGAGATTTTACCAGATTCATATCTTTGCATATTGCTTTCACTAATCCCTAATCTTGCTCCTAGGTCAGCTAATGTTATACCTTTTTGTTTTCTAATAGTTTTTATTCTTTCTCCTATTTCTTTATTTATTGTATTTCTTTCATCGATACTCATAATATGTCTCCGAATAAGAATCGCCCTTACAATCTTATATTACAATGAACTTGAATAAAATTCAAGAAAAATTATAAAATTTTTATAAAATCTTGCATAGAGCGGTTGAGAGGTTTTTCTAATGTGCTTATCATGTAACTAGAAATTTGTATATGATGCAAGTAAAGTGAGGTGAAAAGATGAAACTAGAAAAACTGAAAGGGTTGTTGGTAGAACACAAGAAAACATATGCAAATTTAGCAGAGTTATTAGGAGTATCTATTACAACCATTAACAGCAAAATGAATGGGAAAACACAATTTGATGTAGTAGAGGCTACAATGATTAGTGATTGGCTTGGATTAGACTGCTCTAGTAGAGTAGATATTTTTTTACATAATAACTTGCATAACATACAAGTTGCAAATTAACAGAGGTGAAATCAAATGGGCAAATAAAAAGCCATTAACAAAAGTTAGTGGCAATAGATAGGATATTGGGCGCTCGTGGATGGATTATTGGTAATGCTCCTCACCATCTATGCGTTGCACCTTACAAAGTATACAAGGCATTTACTTTGTCTTGGCTCAAGGTTGTCCTGTTGCAGTAGGAGATCCCTTGAATTCGCCCAATTTGCAATTAGTAATTACTTACTAATGGGACGTGTAAACATCCTTTCTTAACCTAAATCACGTAATCGAGAAATACCAGAGGCTTTCTCTAATTGAAGCATTGGGCTATTAGCTACATTTTGTGCTAATGCTAAAGCTCCTTGTGTTTGAGTATTAAGGGCAAATGCTTTTGCAAATGGAGTATTTGCAGAAGATTGAATCATAGAAATAACTTTATTTGTGTTTTTAAGAATTTCTAATTGTGGGTTAACCACCAAGATGTTATCGCAAAGGCTTTTTATCCTTTACATCTACTTGTTACCAAGTAGTTCAGCATATGTCATTATCTTATCAAAAAACATTATACATGAATAAATGATGAAAATAAAACAAAGAGGTGAAATCAAATGGAAGAAATTAAAAGACTATTAGAAGTACGTTTAAAAGACTTATTAAAGACCAAAACAAAAAGTTATGAAAAAGAAAGCCTATTAGCGAATACAGCAAAACATATATCAACTCAATCATGATGATAGATGACTATATGAAAGAAGAGCAAACCAATAAATGATTTGCTCAATAGGATCTAATCTAAATAGTTAAGAGGAAACACAAATGGAAAAGAATAGTAATGCATTAATGAATGAAATACAAAAAAGAGGTTAGTCAAAGACGAATTGTTAAATTGATTGAAGCCAAGAGGATTATTAAAGAAGTAATACATTATGATCCAAGTGAAAAATCAAAACATAAAACAATAGTTAACATGATTGATGAAGTAATTGTGGATGAGTTGAAAGTTCAATCAAACCCTATAAATAAACCTACAAATAAAGTAGAAATCATTATTAATCCTAAGCTAAGAGAACATATGAAATTAGCTCGAGATAGAAACTCATTAGAGCATGACAACAGATTAACTATTGATGAGGCTGTAAATCATTTAGCAGATACATTTATTCAAATGCAAAACATTATGGACAGAGTTGTAATTGAAGATGCTTGGTATACAAAAGCATTTAGGGATGAAGTAGAAAATGCCCTTATCACAATGGCTGTAATAAAGGCATTTGGTATTAGTGAAAAATCTGAACGTTATTTAGGTGTTGTTAAGAAAGTATTAATAGAACAAGAGGGTATCTAAATGAATAAAGAAGAAGAGTGGCATTTAATTATAAAAGAAATACATAGGCAAGCAATGGTGAGTTACACCATAAGCTGGATTGCTGTAGGAATATCTAGTTTAGCATTAATAATAGCAATAATTAAAATGCTTCAGAAATTTTCAATAATTTAAAAGAACTTAAATAATATTGAGATAAATATTGAAATAATAGCGAGAATAATTGCCACTACGCTTAAAGTATTAGCCATTTTAGATGACTTTAAGCTTTGATTAGCAATGTCTAAGCTTTTATTACGACTATCTTTTTCATCAAGTTCTTTTTGAATCTCAAAGAGCCTATTCTCACCGGAGATTGTCAACATAAACTCTTCATCAGGATTAAATTCATATGGAGCATAGAAGTCATCAGGAATTGTTTTTAATTGTAAGTAAATCTTTTGGTTTGGGGGAGAGATTATGTTGTCACTTAAAAGATTAAGGCCAGTTGGATTATTTACACGCATTTCAGGTTTATCTAAGAGATACTTCATTATAGTTGCTGAGTTAAGACCATCGATAACAGTACATAAATCATTAAATGAGTTTTTACCGTTTGAGATAGATAGCAAGATATCATTAATTTCTTTGTCATTTAGATTAAAAGCCGTAGCTTTATAGGCTTTAATTTCTGAAATGTAATCATCATATTCTTGCATAAGTTGTAATTGTGATTCATAAAAAGATGTCATTACTGGTGGATACATTGATTTACGAATCGATTCATTAAGTTTATGTATAGACTTTAAATGATTTGATGAATTTTTTGTCACGATAAGCACCTCCTTTCAAGGTGATTATACAAATAATCAATTCAAAATATATATGAATATACAACAGTGGAATAAAAAACTTCCGCACTGATAATACGGAAGTTATTTATCCTATTTGTTTACCAAAAGTTCACTGCATTTGCATTATATTGCCAGTTAAAGAGACTGTGCACATAAGATTTCTTGCGGAAATCTTAACTATAGAACCTAATCAACTGTTGAAGTCCCCTTCAAACAATATAAGGCAACCTAAATGTTATCAGCAATTAGCTCTATGGTGAACCGCTTCACTTAGGGCTGCTAGGACAGCCCAAGAAACGATGCCCTTAGTATCAGCTATAAAGATTAATAAGTAGAACAAACTCCTTTGTCCTCCTCCTTAATGGATGAATATTATTAATCTAAATAATTGGAACAAGGCATAAACAAAAATTGGGACATAAAAGGCCCTCCTTTCGAATATACCCTAGTATAGGTATCTGTTTATATATTAATTTAACTAATCAGTTTAGTCAAATAAACGATTTATAAAGGAGTGATAAAAATTAAGTTCGGAGATTTTATAAAATTGGAGCGTTCAAAACAGGCTATAACTTATTAGCAGAAAGCATTGCGACTAAAAAGCCAGTAACATTTACTAAAGTAGTTATTGGTGATGGCGATGATAACGGATTAAATGTAGATACTTTGACTAATGTAGTATCTGAAAAATTAACATTACCTGTACTTAACGGACAAAAAGACGGAGATGGCCAATATCTTGTAACGGCCATATTGTCAAACAGTACTGTAGAAACAGGTTTCTTTCCTAAAGAAGTAGCATTATTCGCTAAATGTGGTGATGGAGAAGAAATACTATATTCATATAGTAATGGTGGTAATAATGTAGGTTTGATTCCAGATAAAAACACACCTATCAATTCTGAAATTTACAACATCAGAAACAAAAATTGGCAACGCAACCAATATTACATTTGTAACAAGTGATGATACATATGTAACAAAAGGTGAATTGACTAAGCATAATACAGATCTTGATGCACATGGCGGACTTTTGCAAAAGGTAAAAACTGAATTAGCCACTCATAACACAGATAGTTCCTCTCATCCGCCTATTACGGCAATGATTGCCAAAATCCTTGGGGCGACTAACTGGCAAGAAAATCCAGCTGCTACGTTAAAAGATATAAAAAACCTATTAGGCGTGGGCGGCATTGTAGCACAGCGCTTAGAAGAACCCGGTTTTATTAAATTTGCCAATGGATTTACTATTCAATGGGGGCTCGGAGAAAACGAATACAAAGACTTAACAGGCACTAAGAAAACATATAGTTGTGTTCTTCCGATTCCATTTGAGCACAAAATCTTATATGCGTCTGGTCAGACTGAAACTAACGATAAGGTTAATCACTATACATTTGTTAATATAGCACATGCACCAGAAGAATCAACGAAAGAAAAAGTAGTGTTCTATACATGGATTGACTGGGATTGGTCATATGTACAGTTTCGATTAGCGTGGATAGTGTTCGGTTATTAGACAGCTATTTTTATTACAAACTTTTAAAAGTTTCAACATATGCACTTTTGCGGTGCATGCGGAGATAGGAGGTATATATGAATAATTATATCCACGTACTTGATGAGGAAGGGAAACGCATCACATCAATTGTAGATAATATGTTAGAACCAGTAGGAGAAGAAACATTGCTGAAACAAGCAAAGGAACAGTATCCTACCGCTAATAGCTATATATATGGTGATGATGCTATGCTTGATGAATTTTTAAATGGCAAAGCATATGTAAATGGGGGGGCATTGATATTCTTGTAACACCATACGAGCCAACAAAAGCAGAGAAAATCGCAGATATTAAGAAGTATTATGATGCAAGATTTGAAACACTAGAACAAATGGTGCTACGTAGACGATTGATTAATGGAGATATTTCTGATTTGCAAGAACAATACAAGAAACTCAATCAAGAAATGTTAGCAAAAATTAAGGCGGTGAAATAAACATGGAAGTAAAAAGCGATATTCCTGTAATGAAATTTTGTGAATGGTGCTACGCTACATTAAATAAAGATGGAACATGTCCTACAGAGGGGTGTATCCATAATGATCTAATGGATTTAGAAAAGGATGATGCAGATGTTACCAGTCGAATATAATATCCAGGTATATCAAGGTGAATATATTACATTAACTATTGGATGCGATTCAGTAATTAATGCTGATGATGTATTTGCTTGCATTAGGCGGTATAGTTGGGACGATGAAATAATAGAACGGTTTGTGATTACGAATAGTACGTCTGAGTTATTAGACGGCGAAAAGTGCAAACTTAATCTAACCTTAGATAGCAATTCGATTGATAGCGGTACTTATTATTGGGATTTGTTTGTATGGGTAGGTAATCGACCTGTTAAATGTTTAGTAAAAGGTAAGATAATCATCAAACAAGGTATAAGTAATAGGGGGAAATAATATGAGTGAAAATACTATTAATATTTATATGGGGGCAGAAGATAAAGTTAACGTTAAAGATGCTACCCAAATTATTAAATTGCAAGGACCAAAAGGGGAGCCCGGTCCAAAAGGTGAGCCATTTAGATTTGAAGATTTTACTCCAGATCAACTAGAATCTTTAAAAGGTCCTAAAGGTGTTGATGGTAAACAAGGTCCGAAGGGTGATGCTGGCAACGGGTTGGATGTAACATCATTATCGAATGCATTAAAAGGAATAGGATTAATGCCGACAGGTAGTGATGTATATCAATTAATTACTGATGCGTTAATTGCTGTAAAAAATGGTGCTGATATTGGAAGTTTGGATTATTGGAAACAAAAGACATTTGGAGAGTTCTTTTATCCGTTAAATGTTGGAGATACCGAATTGCAAGGTTCAATTCCTACAGGCTTTTATACAATCGTTAATGGTCAAGACAAGCGACAATGGGATGGCAATAAACCAAAACAAGATGCTCATATTGAAATTCCAACAGGTGTAGAAAACTTCACCGTAGCATTGTATTTGCCAAACGAAGAAAAGATATGTTCCTTTGTAGTATCTGTTCCACAAGCACAAAAATATACGGCGCCTAAGCCACCAAGTGGAATGACAATGATTTCTGAATACACAGACGGCAATAATGTAAAATGGACTGTCTATGATGCGTATGATGAATTCGATGGTCATATGCAAACTGCATATTGTGATATTAGTAATATTCATAATAATGCTAACTATAACACCTTATCGGTTAACAACGCCTCTAATTTACGAAGAATTGTAATGTATGCAACTAAGCCTGTTACAGTTTGGACGGATTCAGAAATTAAAGCTCTTACAGGGGCTACACTTGAATACCACAATAAAGACCTCATTACTATCAATAAAGCCGTTGATGACTTATAAGAGGTGAAATATGTGGACTTGGCAATTTGAGTTAAATGATATTTTAACTACACTTACAATAGTAGGAATAGTTGCGGGGGCTGGATACAGGTTGCTGATTATTCAATTACTTGAAAAATTAGACCTACAAAAGATGCAAGACAATTTGATGTTTCAATAAAAAATGGGTGTGCTTACAGACACATTGAAAGATTTAAAAGATGAAATCAAACTTTCACGAGAACAACGAACTAAAGCGTACACTGAACACGTTAAATTGACATCTCGTGTCGATGGCATCGAAGCTCGTGTTGATGATATTAAGGAGGAGTTGCATGAACATACTATCAAATCTCATCAATACAGTTAAAAAATCATATCAATCTGTTAGGGTGGCTAACTTCCATCATACAGGGATATTAGCTACAAGGGCACTAGTATTTATTATGTTAGTGTCTATATTATTAGTGGTCACTCAATATGTTATGTCCTTTATTAGCGGGTACGTATCCGACGAAGCCAATAAGCTGATTAATGTAGGCATTAATATAATTGACCACATCTTCATACCTAGTGTCTTAACGGCCATAGTGGGCTTCTTAGGGCTTTGGATAGACAGAAATAATAATGGTATTCCCGATAGATTAGAAGAGGAGGATAAACGATGAAAGTATTTATTAATCCTGGACATGATATCAACTTAGATAGTGGCGCAGTTAATCCTGTATATGGTACACGTGAATGAGATGTGGCACGTGATGCGGGCAAGATGTTGGCACGCTATTTAGAAATAGCAGGGTGCGAAGTTCGCATTTTACAAGATGATGATTTAGGCCTTGTATGTTCCGAGTCTGACTCCTGGGGCGCAGATATATTTGTATCACTCCATTGCAATGCCTTCAACACGCAAGCACGAGGGGCTGAAACCCTCTATAAGTCCTTTAATGGACAACGCTTAGCGGGCGATATCCAAAGTCAAATCATCTGCAGCATTAACACAGTTGATCGTGGTGTTAAGAAGCGTGATGACCTTTGGGTCCTAAATGGTACAGATGCAACAGCGGTTCTTGTTGAAATGGCTTTTATTGACAATGAAGAAGACCACGCTATGTTATCCAATGACCTTGATACTATTGTGCGTGCGATTGCACGAGGTATTACTGATTATGCGGGGGGACAATAATGTATGACAAAATCAAAGTTTTACTTAATAGCCTTAGTTATCGCCATGCTGTTATCGGTGGTATTGGCATCATCCTCATCCTTTGCGCAGGATAAATCCTCTACCAACCAAGCGGAGCAGACTATCAGCGTACCATTAACGCAGTGGAACGAGCTCAAGAGCAACAACGAAAAAGCCTTGAACTCAATCGAAGCATCCAACATTCCATTGACCGAAGCACAGAGCTTAGCCGTGAAGCAAAAGAACGAATTGATCGAAGCGCACAATACAATCAACAAATTGGAGAATGAATTGATGCAAGCCAAGCTTCAATCAATGAAGTAAGAAGTTACCTTAAACGAAATGCAGAACTCTTTGACCGAATTGAAAGGGCAAATAGAGAACGACAAGAAAACCATTAAACGATTGCGGATGCAACGCAATCTATCTCAGATGGTGGGAGCGGGAGCAGTAATCGGAGTAGTGATTCATCGATGACTGAGAAGTGATCCAATACATCTCCATAGCGTGTAATGGTGGATACACGCAACTATAAATAAAAGAGCCTACTAACCTAGATTAAATCTACGTTAGTAGGCTCTTTTTTGTTTGTAAAAATCAAAATAAACACTTGATTATATACACGATATAGGGTATAATATAGACATAGGGAAGGAGTTGATGATAGTGGACATAACAGAAAAGCTAACAAGTTTAGCGAATGCGTTAACGCCACTGGTACTGGCACTAGCAATACTAAAACTTGTTAGCAAGGAGTAGTAAAAAGCAGGCGGGTGAAAGCCCCGCCACCTTTTCAACATCATTGTAAATCAAAGAGGTGAATTATGCAATATATAGAATGGTTGATTAATATAGCAACTATTATTATTTTGATACTAGCTGTTAAACGTTTAGTTAGAAGGTGATGAAATTGAAATTTGAACTAGATGATATCATGACAACGCAAGAGGCTGCAGAACGTTGGAATGTTACTGCTGATGCATTGAAACAGAATTGTAGAGGGCGAGTAAAGAAAGGCTTTTTAGAAGGTGAGTTTAGAAAGTCTGGGAAAATGTGGCTTGTAACACGTCAAGCAATGGAACGATTATATGGGAAAGAACATATTAAAATAGACTAGATTAAATGAATTGAATATGAGACAATAAACATATAGATGGAAAGGAGTGAATTGTATGGAAAAAATATTAAATGTAGCAAAATATATTGTTGATACATATAAGAAAATATCTGGAACTTCGATAGATGAAATGAAACTACATAAACTTCTTTACTTCACCCAACGAGAGAATTTAGCTATTACGGGACAAGCTATGTTTCAAGAGCCATTTGAGGGGTGGAAATATGGACCTGTAAGTAGAGATGTAAGAGATGCATTTACAGGAACAGATATACCGATCAGAAATAATAAAGATATTTCTGATGAAGCTAAATATGTAGTTAATAATATAATTCAGCAATATGGTGGTTATGAACCATGGAAACTTAGTGACTTGTCACACAAAGAATACTCATGGAAACAAGCTAGAATAGGGATTGGAGAAAATGAAAATGGCTCAAGACCTATAAAAATAGAAGATATTCGAGAAGATGCTAAAAAAGTTAGACCATATGATTCTGTTTATGATATGTATTATGATGAATTTGAAGATGCAGATGAACCAGAAGTTGTAAAAGGTGCAGTATGATAGGTTGGTATTGTATCGCAACTTTTCCATATTATGATAGGCAGAATCATAGAAATGACTTTAAGAGAAGGCCTGTACTTGTTATCGGTAAAGCGGATGATACTGACTTTGTTACATTGCCAATCTCGAGAGTATCACATAGGGAAAATATTGATATAGAATATGATATATCTATTCAGATTGCTGATTATCCACTTATGAATTTACATGCTGATAGTTTTGTAAGAACACATAAACAGACTATTACTAATAGAGCATCTATTACTAGATGTGTAGTAAATATCAAAGAAGAATATCAAGATTTATGGCTTGATATATTAAGTAAGGTAGAAGATTTTCAGAAAAATTTAATAAATACAGGTTTAGAATAAAAGACAATGAAGGAACTGTTTTAAAGCAGTTCCTTTATTTTTATATTAAGATAGTTTAAGAAAAGTTTATTTGAGTTATGCGCGTGCAAAATATATTGTATATGCAAGGGCATAAGTGAGGTGATAAGATGGAAAAACGAATGGGTCGCCCACCCAAGCAAACTCAATCAAGAAATAAAAGCCTAAATATTAGATTGACTGATGCGGAGTTGAATATGATTAATGGATGCGCTCAGCGATTAGGTATAAGTCGAACAGATGCTATTATTAAAGGAATTGAGTTGATTGAGCAAAAAAATAAGACACAGCCACCGTGGAAAGTTACTGTGTCTTACAAGAGCGAGAATATAGTCCTCATGAAATATTATATCATGAGTGCATTGTTCCTTTAAAGACTAAGGAGCTAAAATCATGAAACAATTAGTAGTTATTCAAAATAATCAAATCGTAGTATCTAGTAAAGATATAGCAGAACATTTTGGCAAACAACACAAAGATGTTTTAGAAAATATCCATAATATTTTGGCGGCGGAAAAATCCGCCACCAAATTTTACCAAGAAACTACACATCAAAATCGTGGGAAAGATTATAAAGCATACCTTATGAACCGCGATGGCTTTTCACTCCTTGCCATGGGATTTACAGGCAAGAAAGCATTACAATGGAAGTTAAAATATATTGAAGCTTTCAATGAAATGGAAGAAACATTAAAACAAGGCTATTTAGAAGAGCCTGTAAACCCAAGTGAACTACATTGTAAGACATATAAAGGTGTACCTGTTATAACCATTGGTGACTTTGCAGAAATAGTAAAGAGAACTAGAACAAGTATTCTATGGCAGTTAAAAGATAAAGGCTTGCCATATCAACTATTAGAAAAGGAAGAAGTAACTGCATATAAGCATGAAAATAATATTCCTATGCATAGTGCTGTTTCACGATTAATTGTATTCACAGAACCTACGGCATATAAACTAACTTGCATTATGTACAATAATGCAGATCCTATTAATTTAGAAATTGCTAAATATTTTAATAGACAACCTGTAGCAACAGTTAGGTCTTTAGTACCGATTGAAGAAAAAATAGGCATTGATTATGATAGTGTAAAAGAGTACATAGAAGAAATGGAAACAAACATATCTTTGATGAGAGGTATGGTGAAACATTTAACAGAGTTTAAACGCACAAGAGAAGAACAAAAATATCAAATGAAACTAATCCGTGAAATAGGATTTAACATATTTGATAGTACAGAGGACTTAGAAAAAGCGGTTAATACTTGCATTGAATAAAAGCATGGAAAGGTTGTACGGAAAAGAAATGGATCATGACATATAATGTATATATTATATGTGACATCATTTTGACATCATTTTAATAAAAAATATGCTGAAATATAGTTAAATGTGAGAATATAAAATACAGTAAAATACTATGTTTATAGGCTTTGTCAGTAGTCAAATAATAAACTCTTAATCAGGGTGTCCAGGGTTCGAACCCCTGGTGGTCCACCAAATAAAAAGAACTCACATTTGTGAGTTCTTTTTTTATATATTCCTTTTAGATTTTAGATAATCGATATATTTTAAGGTTTCAGCCATTTCCTCTTCTGAAAGATCTGTAATAGATGTGATGAGGTTATTGGCGTATGGACTGTTTTGTAGGGCTTGAGCAAATTGTGTTACTTCTGGATTAGCATAATAGGACTTGTTTTCATCGTAACGTTCTACTAAATCGGATTTTGAAACACCAAAGTAATTGGCCATCATTTCGATTTTGTCTATTCTTGGATAGGTGTTGCCTTTAACCCAATCGGTAAAGGTTGTATATTTAAAACCTAAATCGGTACAAATTTTGATTCGATCTATGCCGCGTTTATCCATAAGCCGTTGGATATTTTGGGCCATAATTTCCTTATTACCTAAATCGCTCATTGTGAAAATCCCCTACATCTGCCTATTAATCAGTAGCTTATTAATAACATCGTACGATAAACCTGTAATTATTACAATAGGAGACTTGGATATTAATTAGTTCATACTAGACAATACGATTTAACCGTATTACAATCAGTATATTATAGTATGTTGGCTAAGTTATACGTGAAGGGAGGCTGTCATGAAAGTAACCTTAAAGATGTTGAGAGTATCTCGGGATTGGTCACAAGAACGAGCTGCAAAAGAAGTTGGTGTTTCGGTTACTACATGGCGAAACTGGGAACGTAAAAAGTCTTATCCAGACGTAGTAGCTATAGCTAATATAGAAAAGGTTTTTAATGTATCCTATGATGATATTATTTTTTTGTAAAAACTTACGGTTAAACCGTATAACATAATGGGATATATGAAAAGATTAATTGATGCTGTTTTATAGTGATGTAATGAAACTGTCATATAGTAGAGTTAGTAAGACGTTACTTTATAGACAATATAGTATTAATGGATTATGATGACTATATAGTAATTTTTCTCATTAGGAGGTACCCAATGGCAGTAGATGTTTCTAGAACACAAGATGTATATAAAGATGCAGGCCAAAGTGTTAACTTTACAACCTTATTATTAAATCGCAAAGATCGTGACGCAGAACTTGAAGTAATTCAAGATATGGCGGACCGCATTCAAGCCATTAAACGCTCTGTTAGTATTCGTGCGAACAACTCTGGTTTAGCTATTGCTTTTGGTTTTAGCCGCAAAGCATGGGATTATTTATTCCCTAATGCACCGGTACCAAAAGAGTTAGAAGATTTCCAAGGTATTAAAGGGGATAAACAAGACGTACCAGCTGTAGCAGCAGATTTATTCTTACATGTACGTTCTAATGATGAATCCGTTACATATACAGTAGTAGATCAAATTATGGAATTCTTACGTCCTATTACATCTGTAGTCGATGAAACTCATGGTTTCCACTATGAGCAAGGTCGTGCTATTATCGATTTCGTTGATGGTACTGAAAACCCTGTTGGTCAAGAGGCTGTTGAGTGGGGCGTTATTGGCGATGAAGATCCTGAATTCACTAATGGTTCTTATGCATTTGCTCAAAAATATGAAC